>Ga0163111_10000315_pt1 | contig 29246 bp, 42 predicted proteins | sample CRUFie1St18metaG_FD_109645 | JGI IMG/M metagenome (GOLD analysis project Ga0163111, IMG submission 109645) | Marine microbial communities from the Costa Rica Dome - CRUD Field 142mm St18 metaG | ecosystem: Environmental > Aquatic > Marine > Oceanic > Photic zone | place: Costa Rica: the Eastern... | reverse complement strand
CTAAAAAAACAATCCGCTGGACCTTAGACGGCGGTGATGCCTTTCAAGTAGTAGAACTTGTTAAGTTCATGGAAGACGCTCTCAAAAAACCCAAACAACGTTATCAAATAAAGATTGCCATTGAAAAATGGGATCATCGTGCTTGTAGGAATTTTGAGAAAGAAATACTGGAAGAGTTGCACTGGAAACCATTAGATTTCAGATACAGCAAACCTAGTAGAAGTTTTCTTTTTACTAGAAAAAAGTAAAGGTTTTGTGGTCTTTATTCTGTGTATATTTCACCTTCGATGCGTAGTTCTTTTCTTGCAGGTACCCAATCAGCATCTGGCTCATCATAATCTTCTGGTGTGACTTCGTTCCATAATTTTTCAAACAGTGCACCTTCCTCCAATGAAAACCCATCTTCAGTTTCACCGAAGTAATCAATAATTTTTGTACAACCTTTACGAACTTTTTCTCTGTTAAATTCTATTTTTCTTTGATAGTCCCAATAAGGCTTGTCTGCTATGTAATCTTCTTTGCTGATCATATTATTATTTAGATTCATCTGCAACTTCATTTTCTGTTTGTTTAACTATGTTGTTTGGTTTTGCAATAGGTAATCCGCCTTTGTTAAACCATCTTTGGTCTTGAGTTTCATACACGTGACTAAAAAAATTGTTTCCGTCTAAACCTTTTACAGTGATTCTTCTTTTTAAAATTTTACCTTTGTAAGTTGTGCCGTCTTTGTTTACCAATCTTATGTGACCATACAGGTTGCTGTATATTCTATCATTGTCCATGTTGCTCACAATGTACACTGGTTTGTCTTCTACTACTTTGCCAGGTGTTGAATCGTCTTTTGCCATCTACGTAATCCTTTCTAATACCACAAGTCTGCGGCTACAATGTATCTGTTTTCTTTTGATTTTAATACTCCGGGTCTATGCCAGTAGTTACTTGGATAGATAACCCATTGTCCAATTCTTGGAGGCTCCATGTGTCTTGCTTTTTGTTCTGGACCTTCCATTGCAAATTCTGTTCCACACTCGTCTAAAACTTCTGGCAAGTGAACATAATACACTCCACTTAATGATTCTACTTCTTTGTTATGATGATGGTGATGCCATAAATTATCTCTCGGCTCTTCATAATTTAAACTAGTTTGATAACTCCAACTCTGTACATTTTTAATTTTTAATTCTTTTCCTGCATACATGAAACAACTCATAATGAAACTCATTTTTATTTTCATCCATTGCGGACTGTTCATTCCCATAACATTGATGTTAGTTTGATACTTGGGAGAATTAGTAAAATATTTTCCGTCTTTTATAAGTTGAGCAACATCATCACAAATGATTTTTCTGTCGTCTGCTGTTATGTGTTGGTTCCAATCGTACCATTTCAAGTTTGGTTTCATTTTTTATCTTCCTGTATCACATCTGCCATCCGGTGATTTTCTTGTGCGTGTCCTCTTTCGTCTTCACGTACTGCAACAACGACATCTCTCAACTTGGCATTATCTTTCAATGCGTAATAATTTTTGGCAATTTGTGGAGCATCTATATTTTCTATTTTACCTAAGTCGATTGCCTTTAAATAAGACGTGTAACTGATTACCGCTTGTTCTTCAAAATATCCAACCATTCTGTGTGCAACCTTTGGAAAGAAAATATACAAAAACATATAGAAATGCCAAAATAAAAATTGTGCTGTAATAATCATCCAACGCTCAAACCAATTAGGTTTAGCAATCTCGATGAATATCATAAGATGCATACGTTCATTTTCTGCTTCCGCTAATAGTGTTTTGATCCAGCCTCTGTCATCAGGTTTCATTTTACGTAAACTTCTTAAATGATTCCACATACCTGCAACCATGCCAGGCACACCAGCAACAGTTTCTAATACAACTGCTCTGTGTCCGTAACGTTTAGCGAAAAAAGTATCTGCTATCCAACGCAAACGCATTGTAAAAAACAATGCACACTTGTCTCCGAAATCCTTAGGTCTCTTGTGCTTCATTATTTCTCCTGAGTAATGTTAGAGTATAGCATCAGTTCTGACGGTTGTCAATGCCAGAATTATATACGTATAGAATAAATAGAACTTTAGGAGATTTATGGCAAAAGAAAGAATATTCAAATTTACCGATATGACTGCGCCAGCCGAAGAACAAGTCAAAGAAGTAACTGCAATGAGTTTTAAAAGAGCAGTGAAAAGTTTCCAAGGCAACACAAAAGCAAGTCAGGTAGAAGTTGAATGGACATCCAAAAGAGGTGAAGAAATGTACAAACTTCAAAACCTACCTTTGGGACGTAGTAAAAAAATAGGAAAGTAATAATAACATGGCAAAACTAGCCAAATCATACGTTGCTCATATAAGCATACCCAAAAAGACTAGCCAGGCTAGTAAGAAACGTGCCTGCAAGTTAAGTTCAATGAACAAATCTAAAAAACGCAGTTTAAAGTTTTACAGAGGTCAAGGAAAATAAAATGGGTGCGCCGAAGTCACGTGGAGTTATTACGCAACACCAAGCCAGATACCATAAAGACAGAGAAATCAAACCTTGCAGATACATTGGACGTAACGGGGGTAAAGGTATCATGGTGGCTCAATACAAAGATAGTGGAGACTTGGTTGTAGACGAACACGGACAACCAATTGCTTGGAGCAGAGCGTAATAAAACACAATTATGAACATTGAAGCCGTTAAAGTCGGAAGCCGACAATCGCCACTTGCAAGAATACAAGCGGAAAATGCCATTTCAAGAATAGACTATCCGTCAGAAATAATAACCATGTTGGAAGTTGCTGATGAGGATCTTACACGCCCTGTGCATGAGATGGGCGGTAAAGGAATGTTTTGCACCAAGTTAGAAAAGGCACTGTTAAAAAATCAAATAGACTGTGCAATACACAGTGCAAAAGATTGTGCAACCATCGAAACCGAAGGCACAGAATTGTTGGGAGTGATTTACAGAGGAGATCCCAGAGACTGTGTGATAGGCAAACACAGTTTGCATGAACTACCAGCAGGTTCAAGAATAGGAACATCTGCACCAAGAAGAATAGAAGCATTAAAACTGATTAGACCAGATTGTCATGTTGTTGAAGTGAGAGGCAATGTTAACACAAGACTGAACAAAATAAATTCAGGAGAAGTGGACGCTCTTATATTAGGTCAAAGTGTGATTGATCGTATGAGATTGGATGTGCCACATCACACCATATCTGAAGAAGTGATACTGCCTGCCGCAGGAGCCGGCAAAGTTGTGGTGCAAGTACGCAAAGATGATTTGCACATCAAAGGCATATGGTATCCTGCAATAGATTGGTTGTCTTCACAAGAGTTGTGGATTGAAAGAGGTGTGTTGAGATCCATCGAAGGAGATTGTCACACCGCAGTTGGAGTCAAAGCAAAAGTGTATGAGGACTCGCAAGGATTAGAATTGAGAGCAACCAGCATCATAGATGACGGCATGGAATTTTTTAGACTGCAAGGTGATCTCACAGATGCACCTGCCATGATAGAAGAAATGGCAATCAAAATAAAGCAGTAGTATTATTACAAAAATGCACACCTGTCATGTGCTATTTGCATAAATACTTTTCGTTCAGGCACTGGCCCGGAAGTAGCATACAGCGAAGGAACGCACCTAAACTTTAACAGAGGGAGGGTGACATGATAGGACGATTCACTCATTTATTCAAGAAGAGAGCCGAGAAAGGCGCGATGCGTAAGAAAGCAGAAGCAATGTTCTCCAGCAAAAGAGAAGTTGAAATAAATGGCAACGGGACATCTGGTTATGTGGTTAAACACGGACCTAACAAAGGTCGTGTTCTCGGACACAAATCAGTGAAGTCTACCAATAATTTTCAATAATTTGGTACGGAACAAACACGCAATTTAAGGGCAAATTGGGGGGCATAAACCCCCCAATAAATGCTCTGTTAACACGTCAAATCTGCCCATACACGGGCCTTAAATGCAAAATGCATTCACAGTACTCTGTGTACTTTATGATTGTAATATAGCGGTAAATACTTGCCTATAACAACTCACAAAGGGAGATAGGCTATGAAGGCAATACTAACCATAATCACATCCGTGATTGGAAAAATTAAATCGTTTTTTGTAAGGATTTTTAACAGATTGGAAAGATTTGTAGAAAAAATCGTTGCCGGTTTAAGACACTAATCTATAGCAACTAAAACTCAATCCAAGTATTGATAATGTACTTGGCACTGCTTCGGGGCGGATTGCCTCGGTGCAGGTGAGTGTAGTTGCCAGGATAAATCAACAAGGTTCCCTGCACTGCTGGTTCCAGACGCGAGTAGTATAAAAATTCTGTACCACCGCCCTGCTCCACAGTGTTGAGGAACAGTTGAACATTCAACAGCCTACTGCTGTTTTGGCGACCTTCCTGTTCCCAATGCCACACATGATAACCAGAACCAACATCAGTTTTTTGTATTTTCATTTCGTTGATTGCTAGAGGAGTCTGTGTGCGTAAGGATGAAAATTTTTCTGAATAGATTTCGAAATACTGCCAAGCACGTTGCAAGAAATAATCCTGTATCATGGGTACTCCTACAATGCTCATATCCATCACGCCCGAAGTGACCAAACGTGTGGTGTTTACATTGATGGTATCCTGTATGTGTGCCAACGATCCATTCAATTGCTGTCGGCTGAAACCAAAACCCATCTTGTCCATTTTTTCAAAATAATTAATTGCTTTTTGGCACCAATCGGCATCAAATGCATTTTCGAATTTGCCGACAAAATTGTCCAAAGAGACCTTTAGGTTTTGCGGTAGCGGTAATTTTTCTTGAGTGTGTTCTAACTGTGTCATGCTTATGTATATATTGAACTCATCAGGCGTCCGCTTAAAAAATTGGTTTTAACGCTGTCGCGTTTCCGCTTCGCGGAATTGAATTTTGGCGCTACCGCTTTGCGGCTGTCTACGACCTACGCCAGTTAAGTACAAGTATGCAAAGTATTCAATTTCCAAATTTAGGTTATGTACAAACTACTGTGGAAGATGACCAAATCAGTCTGTTGAGGCAATGGGTAGCAAACATTGATCACCAAACAAAATTAATTAATCATTCTCATGTGGGCACAATTACAAATGAATATGAGATAACAGATGAAAATGTAAAACAAGAGTTGTCGAAGATACTTGGCCCTATGTGTGAACAGTACTGTAAAGATATGCATTATGCGGTAAAAGACAAACCCATTGGTTTAAAAACTGCTTGGTGCAATGTACAACAATCTGGAGAATATTTTTCTGCTCATACTCACAACGGCGTTTTTTCTTATGCTTTGTGGTTAGAAGTTCCTTTTACTCAAGATGATGAAAGGTCTTGGAGAGAAGCACGAGGCAAATCAGGAAGAGAAACATCAGCCTTTTATTTTCATTACACAGATGCTTTAGGCAAAATAACTCCTCACGCCATTGAAGTTGATGCTACTTGGGAAAATAAAATTATATTGTTTCCTGGTGAAATGATGCATTCAGTGACACCTTATTATTCTACACAAGAAAATAGAATAGTTGTGTCAGGTAATATAGACTATCTAAATTAATTTTCTAACCAATTTTGAAATGTGTGCAGTTGCACATCTTGACATTCAACATAGTCTGAATTGTTGTGATGTTTGATTTTACCTCTACCAGAAATCACATCTCCATCTCTGTGACTGAAAGGTTTTTTGACTGTGATGTCTATGTATTCTCCCGGACCAATGCCTAGTGTAACAAAGGTTATGTACTTGCCATTCTTTCCCCTGAACACTCTGCCGTTTGCAATTACACCAGCAAACTCTACATAATCAAGATACTGTTGTTGTACTTTGCATTTAGGTATAAATCCTCTTCTCCACCAACCAGGTTCATTGTCAATTCCCCAACGTTCTGCTTCTGTGTTGTACACCCAACGTCTGTAAGATCCTTCACAATGTTTTAAACAAGCCTCCCAAAACCTTTTTGGATTGTGTGCTTTTTGATATGCTAATGCCCAAATCAATCTACCCAAGTTGACCGCATGGGCTCTGCACAAACCAAATCCAGACAGTGTCATCAATGTGTCAATGGCTTCTTGTTTTTTTGGATGTTTTCCTAATCGTTCTACAAACTCTATAATCTTTTCATCATTCTTTTTTGCAAATGCTCTACGATACATATCTGCTTCGTACATATCAATACCTATTATGTTTGATATTATTTCAATAGCATCATCTTCGAACACAATGGAATCCTGTATTCCTTCTTTTGTCCAATCATTAAACATAGATGCTTTTTGTCTACCAGTCAACGCAACAGGTCTTATCATTGCAGTTGCAAACACACAGTCGTACACACTCTTAGGCTGTATTGCTCTAAACAATCTTCGCATGGCTGGTGACTCTCCTTGTGTTACTCCTAGCACATCTCCTCTACTTAATAATTTTGCTGTTGCTTCATCTTCCATTGGGTAGTCAGTTAAATTCATGTCGGGATCGACTTCTAACAATTGGCTTAAACCTCTGTTCGCAAGTATGTCTACTTTTAGATGTTCTAAATCTTCCACTTCATATTTGTCTAACAGTATTTGATTGTCTGCAGAAATTAAACTTTTAGGCAACTGTCTATCAAACATTATGATACCTCCACAGTGTTTGGATATGCATCTTTTCTTGCCTAACAGTTTTTGTTCAATGCGTGTTGCTTCAACAGGATCTATGTTGTAATCTTCATATTTAAATTTGCGTGGCAGTTTACCTTTTGCACCTAAACGTTTTGCCGCTTCACGTTTTGCTGACTTGGGTTGATATTTTACGTAATTGGAAATTCTTGCTGTTTTACCAGGCCATTTTTTAAAAATACGATCCATTACTTCTGCTTGTTTGTGATGTTCAAAGTCTATGTCTACATCTGGTAAATCATCACGCAGTGGATTCATAAAACGTGCTACAGGTATGTTCCACTGCACAGGATCAACATCAGTTATACCTAATAGGTAACACACTAAACTGGATCCTGCTGAACCTCTTGTCATGTGTTTCAGGTCTGATGTTAAATCTATAATGTCACAAATTTTTAAGAAATATTCTGTGAATCTTTGTTTTAGAATTAATTCAAATTCTTCTGCAAGTCTTTTTTGGTACACTTCACCGTTGGGCATTTGCCTTTTAAAACGTTCAGTGAGCCTCTGTATATTTTCTAAATCTGTCATTGTTTGCCTCTCTGCCTAAAATAATATTTATGACTTTCATCACCCAATAAATACAAACATGGAACCAAAAAAAGACGATTTGGCTGATAAGATTGATGGGAAACCTGTTGTTATTAACTATCATACCACAGAACAATTATTCAAATCTAGAACACAGTGCAAGAAATTTTCTCGTAAAAATATTCCTGATAGAGCTCTAGTAGAGAAATTGTTAAACAAAACTTTTGAACTTGTGCCATCTAAACAAAATCTAGTGCCATACAAAGTAAAAGTCTTAGGACCTGAACACAGCAAATTGAAAAGAAAATTTGAAGATATTATAGTTCAAAATACATCAGGAGGCGGTGGAGATAAAAATTACAATGTGTCATCTGCTCCTTATGACTTATTGTTTACGACACGTTTAGTAAAACCAAATGAACATATTCAAGCACGTATACGTAAAGGACATCCGTATAAAAATTGCGAAGTTAATGAATACAAATGGCAAAAAATAGATTACAGTATAGAGATAGGAATGTTTGCTTCAGTTCTTACAGGATTATGTATGGAAAATAAAATTGAAGTTTCTTATCTTTTATGTTTTCCAAACGAGCAACACCACTATGAAAATTTTCCATTAGATGGCGAAGATTTAATATTTTCTATGCAGTTGGGATATAAAGATGTTGGTGTGGGTGCTGATTATATTAAAGATCCTTCAGAAAAACCTCTTTCAACTGACGTAATTGAATGGGTATAAAGTGGTGGGCAGTAAAGGACTCGAACCTTTGACCCCCTCGGTGTAAACGAGATGCTCTACCAACTGAGCTAACCGCCCTAATAGTTTAAGATTCGTCGTCTAAATTCGTTAGAAACTCTCTTAATTTTGTGGAATCAGTCTTAGGTTGAATTCTTCCTATGCTATCACCTTTTGTTGGATCCGGTGGCGTAATAGGCTTTGCTTCAACACTATTGTCTGTGTTTTCAGGAGTAACTGTTGTGTTCTGTTTTATAGAATTGTATATTGTGCTTTTACGTTTATCAAATTCTTGATATTCAGAATCATCTGCAAGATCTCTAATACGCAAACTGTCCATATCAAATTCTAAATCAATCTTCATACCAACACCGCTAGATGATCTTGTTTTCATCATTTGTATCTGATATCTACCACGTTCTCTCATTGCTCTACTTGTAAAGATACCAAACACATTGTCAGCAGTTTGTATCTTACTCAAACCGCCTGCGATGTGCGAATGATCAAATTCTATTTCTTCAACTGCACCTCTGTTTAATTGTGCCGCTGTTACAAAAACAATATTCATCTCCATTGCAAGATTACGCAATTCTTCAGACACAAATTTATCTTTTACAAACAGATCACTTGGCGAAACTTTTCTACTGTTTGGCATCATAAGATCCAAATAGTCCACAAGCAACACATCAACTTTGCTGTTTGTTTTTATTTCATATTCTTTAATGTATGATCTAATATCATTTGCATTTTTACCACTTGGCATATATTTTATCTGAAACTTTCCTGCTTTTTTACCAATCAGTTTCACTTTCATTTCTACACCATCTAAGTCTTTAAATATTTCTTTTGTTGGAATATCTGTAAGCATAGAATCTATTCTCATACTGACCAACGCTTCACTTAATTCAAATGTAAGATAAACAACGTTCAATCCCTCCAATGCCCAATTGCAACCTAAGTTTGCAAGAAACAAAGATTTACCAGCACCAGAGCCACCTGCAAATATATTCAACTCACCTTTGTTAAATCCACCAAATAATTTTTTATCTAGTGTTTCCCAACCAGTTTTAACCTGACCATTCTGATTTTTCAAACCTAATAATCTTGCTTTAGGATCTTCAAAGTAATCTGTACCTATGTCCTTGTGTAGTCCTATTTGCACTGCTTCTTTCACAAGCACTTCAACTGGACCATATTCACCTTTTTCCAACATATCTGCACTTTTAAGAATTGCTCTTTCTAAACTTTTGTGTCTTACAAAAGTCTCAAAGTCACTTAATAACCAGTCATAGTGTTGTTCATTTAATCCTGTTGGAACTTTCAAATCTGTCTTGCAACTTGAATTCACTATGTCTTCTGTTGGCAGTGCATTATGTTTTCCAACATATTCATTTACGAACTGTGCCGCATCTTGAAGTTTTCTATCAAATAGTGTGTGATCAAAAATAGATTGGCAACGCACAAAAGTTTCTGCGTCACTCAGCATCATTTCTAGATATACTTTTTGTATATCATAACCATATTCTTTATTCTGTTTTGCCATGTTCCTTATTATACCACATTTCGTCTGAATTGTCAATGTGCTTCTTAAACTTGGCACACACAGCACCTATGCATGATCCAGGGTCGCCAGGATTTTTTGGAACCCAAATATCGTCCCATACTGATTGTAATTTGGTACGTGCAGTTCTATTCAATGCACAGCCGCCTACCAGAACTATGTTTTGTGTTGGTATATTCATCTGAATCCAACTACTAGCACACATCAACACTTGTTCAAATACGTGTTGTGTTGTAGCCGCCAAATCTGCCAAGTCTTGATCAGAATTTAATTCAGGTCTCCACCAATTGCAACCTCTGTGTAAATTTTCTCTTGTTTTGAAAGGAAATCTTTTATCTATAATTTCTTCCATCATTATTCTATGATGTTTTCGCCAATTACCTTTTGTGGCTAATTGTTCGAGTTTATGTTCTTCTGCATTTGCCTTAAATCCGCAACGTTGTGTCATTGCAGAATAAAAGAGTCCTACACTGTTTGGATAGCGTGTAGCATGACGTTTTTCTATTTTGTCACCGTGACCATGCCAAATTGTAAACGTATCAAATTCACCAATAGAGTCTAACACTACAACTGCCGCATTATTGAATGGCGATGTGTAATATCCATATGCCGCATGACTTTCGTGATGATCAACATATTCTATTGGCACGTGGATACCTTGACGTGCTAAAAATTTTTTAACATTATTTTCTTTGAATGTCAATCCTTGCCCTGCTATTAGTTGACGTAAACTTTTCTTAATTGGTTTTTCGTACCATATCACTTTGGCTGGGTGAGCCCATCTAGGATTTGATCTTATGTGTGCTAACATTTCAGGACACAGATTTGGATCTCCAGGTATCCCACTAAAGTCGGAACTTTTACCTGCCCAGTGAATATACAACCCCCATCTATCTGTTAATCCTTTTACGTGATATTCCATGACAGCCAAACTGGCATCATGATTGTTTCCTGTTATTCCCCAAACTATCATGTTGTTAGTCCTTTACTAGATAATAAATTTATTGTATTCATCTTGTCTTTCTTCTTGTAATATATCTAAATGCAATTTAAATTCGTCCCAAGGTGTTCGTATTCCATAATCTGCTGAATGTTTGTATAGATGTTCTGGACAATGTTTATAAAACAACTTTGCCGGATCTTTTTTCAGTTCATATGCTTGTTCAACTATTGATCTGATGTGTGTTTTTTGCTTAACACCTTCGTCAAATTTTTCATCTGATTGAACTTCGTAATTCCAATCATGCGTTTTTAGTGCATCTATGTATATTTCTTTAAGAGTACTCACTATTTCCTATTTGTATATAAAAGGATCTCTTTTTTGTAATTCTTTAATTTTCTTTCTATATTTGTATTTTTGAACTATTGTTCTAAATGGTGATAGCAAAATTTGAATTACTTTTTTTATGAAAACCATTTTTTCATCCTCAGTTTTATTTTTAGTTGTGACTGTTCTGCAAATTTGACTATTGAATACAAAGTGTGCAGTCTGCCGTATTTAATTATCGCATCGTTTACATCTTTCACATCTGAATGCCAATTAGGCATACTTACGCTCCACCCACTTTCAATGGCTTGTTCAACTAATTTTACCCCTGCTTCATCTCTGTCTGGCATGACAATAACGTGTTTGCCTAAACTGTTAAGGAGTATCTGTTGCTGTTGTTTCACTTCACTGCCAAGCAGTGCTACGCCATCGATACTTAAGGCATCAATAGGACCTTCTACTGCGATAACAAATTCTCTATCATCATTCTGATTATCTATATTAAAAACATAGCCAGGTTGTTGGTCTGATATGTATTTTACTTTTCCATCTACTACTTTTCTTGCTGTGTAACCTACTACATCTGATCTATAATAGAATGGAATGATCACTCTATCCTTATATCCTGAAGTAGGAGTCCAATAAAAATTGTAATCTAAATTTGCTAATTGCCTTCTTTCTAAGTACTCTAATACTTTTACGTAGTTTTCATCTAAGCCTGTTGGCTCTAATGCTTTATAGTCAGTCCAGTCTTGCAAACGTTTTGCACCTTCAGGAAGTTCCTTCTTTTCAAATTTTGGTAGTTGTATAATTGGTGCTTTACCTGTTGTTTCTTCTTTTAATTTTAAAACGTGCAAAGCCAATTTTGTTATTATATCGTCCGGAGTGTTAAGCCATCTCATAAGTTTGCGTAGTTTGTAGGATAAATTTCTACCAGGTTGCCAACTTGCTGTGTATCCACAATTAAAGCAGTGATAACTTATGCCACCATCAGCATTTGCTATTAGTCCACCTCTTTGTCTAGAATCTGCTGTTGTGCCTTGATGAGAACAACAAGGGGCATTAAAAGCCATCCAGCCGCTTGGCGTCTTCTTTCTTTTAAAAGGCAAGTGCTGTAATAGTGTATCGTAAACAGAATTCATTTACGTTATTATATTTTATATTTTGGTAAAAGTCAATTAATTTCGAACTAAAATTTTGGTAATGTCGTTGTCGTAGTCGTTGTCTGGATCTACTTTATCTGTTGTGTGCTTGATTCTTAAGTAACTGAATATTCCATTGAAGTTTACATATTTTAAAGTATCAACAGTATCTACGGAAATAGTTGCAACATCTGACCAGTTAGTTGAACTACTTATTTGAGAATCTAGTGTGGCTTGAACTGTGATATCTCCATCTGCACTGTTTAAGTAAAACGCCGCTGTGTGAAGTGCTTCATTTCCATTTATTGCCGGCTCGGCAGTAATTGCTTCGGATAAAAATACTGCACTACCACCACTTTCTTGACTTAAAGAAGTTACACTATAAGATTTAAGTGGTCCAGGGATTTCACTAGCATCCAAGTAAACTGAACCTTTGCTTTCAAAGTGTGAATTGCTGTATGTCAATATTCTTTCATTGCTTGAATCGTTTACTAGTTCGATTGTGTAGTTTAAAAACTGTGATTGCAGATTTAATAGTTCATTTTCAGTTAGTGTTACTGTAAACATACCAACGTTGCTAGGAGTAGTAGTTTCAATGATTGTTGCATCTTTTTCCACAACTAATCGTGTTTTTTCGTCAAACATTTTAAAATTAGGTGTGTACGTGTTCAAGATAGACACAGGTTTCTGATCTGCGTTTAACACTTGAAAACTAATTTTATTATCTATTCCTCTATAAATGTTTAATCGTCTTGAATACAAGGTTTTATACTCCGTTATGTTTCCTGCCACATCTGCGGTAAGCAGTACATTACTATTTAATAAATATCTCTGAACTAATTGCATAACTTTTTAAAATATTTATCAGATGTTAAGAGACGAAATAGAAAGTAAATTTCCCTACATTAGTGTCGTGGAATACGGCGGAAAAGAGTATGTTGGGGTCATAAACAACCAAGACAATTCAGTTACAAGTGTATATGTTTACACTGATTTGCACTCAGATGAACTGAAAAAGCACTTTATTGAAGTATGCGAGACTTGGTGGTGGGAATCAAATAGAATGATCCCGATCAGTATTTTTATGCGTGACGAAATGTCTAAATTTAAAAATATCATCATGATCATGGCAACTAAAGACGTACGGGTAGTAATAGGACCTTGTACAAATTTAAATAGTTTGGCTATGAAACGAACTAAACGTAAATCAGTCCAGTTAGTCAGAAAACCAAAATAATTATTGATAAGGCCAGATAGTTGTGTGCGGGTCGTCTTTTTCTTTGGCCCAAGTAATTCTGTTCCAAAGTCTTTCGTGTCCATAATACAAAAACATCTTTGTAATTACTTCAATTCCAGCAATGGCTCCTGCTAGAGTCCATGTACCAGTAATAAACCATGAAATAATAAATGTATCAGTAGTTGCTAATACACGCCACGTCAATGTTTTTGCTAGACTTCTTCTTGCTTTACTTTTCATTGTTCAATTGCTCACATATTAAGTTCATATGCACTACTACTGCAACAGCATATGATGTTGCATGACTTTTCTTAAAAAAGTATCCTTCTTTTGGCTTTACCCAAACTTCTTTCATTATTTCGTCCCAAGACTTATTAATAAGATATCTTTTACTAGGTCTTATAATTGCCAACACTGCCGCTAATTGTTCAATAGATGTTGGCTTTAATTTTTGTAAAATTGCACTGTGTCCATTTAAATGAAATACTTGATCACTAAAATCTTTCGCTTCTAATAGTTGCCACATTGGTTGTCTTGTCATTAGTTCTACTAAATGTTTTTCATTTTTTACTTTTTCATAGATGCTTACGTTTAAAAAATCTACTTTAAAGTAACCTCTATCTTCTGCTTGTTTGTAATCCAAAGTGCTAACGTTGTCTAACGGATTGTGTGGTACTTCTGTGAAGTAAACTCCTGTGTTGTGTTTTTTGCCAGTATCTAATTTAGCAACTCTGTGTTTTAATTTGTTCAACACAACATTTCTATCTGCAAAATCTATATCTATATCAGGCATTAACTACTTCTCTCAATTTGGATTTAGGAATATCTATGTGGCGTTTTTCGCATACGTCATCTATCACACAAATATTACATTTAGGTTTTTTACTTTTACATACTCTTTTTGCATGAGTGATTAATTGCATATGAGCCGCATATTTGTATTTGTCTGGTGTTGTGTCATTCACTATTACTGCACTTTTACCTTCATCTAATGTGTTTGTCCAACCAAGCCTCCATAGTAATCTAAACACGTGTGTATCAACTGCTATGTTAGGCGCACCCCAAACAAATCTCATCATTATGTCAGAACTTTTACGACCAACTCCGGGAAGATCCATAAGTTCTTTTTGTGTTTGTGGAACTTTACCATCATACTCCATTAGTAGTTTGTAACTGGTCGCAAGTATATTTTTAGATTTTGCGTTGTGTAGTCCTGCTGGACGTATTGCTTCTATTATCTGTTCTTGGGAAAGTTTTATCATTTTCTCTGGAGTATCTGCTAAAGCAAATAATTGTTTGCAGGCTATCGCAGTTCTTTTGTCTTGGCTTTGTGCTGAAAGCATCACACCTATTAAACTAGTGTATGCTTCTTTGTGAATTTTAGCCGCAGGTTTTTTGTTTGCATATCTGGGCCAATACTTGCCTAGTTGTTTGTATATGTAATCAATTTGTTGCTCTGTTTTCATATAATTTTTTAACTCGCCTTGTGTGCCTTCCTTTTAAAAACTTTGTTGTAAAGAATGCTTTACACATAGCCTTTGCAGTATCAAAATTTGTGTCATCTGCTCCTATACATAATACATTCATATCGTTGTGTTGTCTAGCCTGTTTTACATCAGAAACATTTTTACAAACCACTGCTCTGACTTTCCTAAATCTATTTGCCTGTATTGCCATACCAAAACCACTACCACATATTAATATTCCCCTATCGCAAATTACCATATTGTCGGCAACTTTCATAGCAACATCATTATAATCTGTTCTTTTTGGTTTATGGACGCCTGCATCTTGAAATACTGCAATATCAAATTTACTTTCACTTTCTATATCATCTGGACAAAGCCAAGCAGAAAGTTTTTCCTTTAATTCATAACCTCGATGGTCTGATCCTATTATTAAGTCTATCATAGTCCTGATTGTTTTACAATTTCTTTAACCATTTCGACATCAGCCGGAGACCTTTTGAATCTTAGTGACCAATGTTGAGGATTCAACACATAACTTACAATTTGTAATTGTTCTTCATTTAAGTTTTTTAACATTTCTTTTCCTGATGTGCAATTTAAAACTAGCCAAGGTGAAATTTTGCCATCTTTAATCTCTTGTGTTGCTCTGTTAAGACTTGCATATTTAAAATAGTGATTCCACGGAGCACCTTTTTCATCGGACCATTCCATCATATTTTTTATGGATCTTTTCATAGCATCTTCCACTCTCTCTTTTAAAATAATATCAAGTGCATACTGTTGATACAGTTCTTCTCTGCACCAATGATCTAATTTAACGCCCGAAGTCACAACGTAGTCTATAAACTTTTCAGGATATAAAGGTTTTACGTTGCTGAGAAAACTGCCAAATTTAACAAATGCTGTGTAGTATGGACTTTTACAAAATTGCAAATATGTCTTTGGTTCATGTTGATTCTGACACAATTCATAAAATCTCATGTACGTTTGATAGCCTAATTGAACTCTTCGTTCATCTTTTTGTGTAAATCTTCTTTTTTGTTCACACATATGTACTGCTAAAGTTTTTTCACGTGTGAATTTTGCACCACAATGTTGACAGATGTATTCTTCGCTCATAGTATTTTTTTGATCACTTCCTTGGTCATTCCCATTTCTTCTGCATAGGCTTTAATGTCTTTTGCAGTGTTAATTTTCGACAATAACTCTATTTCGTCTTCTTTTAGGTTTGTAAAAACTTCTTTTAAGAATTTAGCAGTTTTATTTTTTCCTGCACTATCTTTGAATTTATAGCCAATCCACTCGTGCCACTTAATTGTTTTATCTTCATCTTGTGTTGCACACAATAGTAACCAAAGCAGTTTTTTGTGTTTGCTTAATGTAAAAAAGTTCTTGTTGTAGTATTCATTTGTTTTCAAAATTGTTAATTCTTGTTTTGCTCTTGGTCCTTTTATTGCACTAGCATATCTATTAAGCAAATAGAAACTTACCTGCTTTTTTTCATCATCAGATAAGTCATCCCAAACGTTCGTGGCTTTCATGTCAATTGCCGCTAGAATGTCTTTTATTGGCAGTTTGTTTGTTTTGTTTACCATTGATCCTCTTTAATTAAATCGTACATTAACTTTAATTTCTTTAATTGGATTTGTAAAGACTTATTTCCTTCATTTGCATAATCTACTATTTCGGAAATCTCTACCTCGTCCAAATACCAATCTGGTGGAGTTTGTTTTTCAATTAATACACGTTCACCTTTTCCATCTATAGGTCTTGCGTAAACGGTTGCACCACCATCTGGACTCTCATAAATCATTGCTGGTTCTTTTTTCTTCTTTGGCACTACAATAATTCAGTGTAATCTATTGTTTCACACTGTCTACTAATATCTTTAACAAAAAATGCACAATGTGGCTCTTTGCCTTCAGTGATAGGTACACTTAATAATTGGTTATTTTTAACTTTAGGAAAGTACCATTTTACATCATTGTAAAAATTTGTAACTTTTATTGTTCCAAAGTCTGCTTTGAATCCTGATAAAGGATTAAACAAAAATGCTTCAAATCCCCTTTCACCTAAACTAGTAAGTGGCACTACGTCTACACTTGCACTGTTTTCTTGATCGCCAACTGCTATATTCCAGTCTAATGGCATAGTAAGTTCGTTTCCATTTATTTCTAATACTATGGCAGGACAACTGAATGATTCAACATATATCATTGGCAAAAAGAAAAAATCTGGTTCTTTAGGATTGCTATTGTCCAATACTGAAAAACGCATATCGTCGTTGACGTGTTCAGGCAATTTATTCATTTCATATGCTGTATTGTCTAGTGTTAATATTCTCATTTTGTATAATCAACCTTTTCTACTGTAAAAGGATAGTTTGCTTCTTTGTAAAACTTTTTCCTTTGTGTTAAATGTCTTTTTGCAAATTTACACGTTGAAGTAATATCCCAAATTTGCACAAAGTCTTTGTCTTTTGCCTTACGTATGCCTCTTCCAATAGATTGTATTACTCTTATAAATGATTTGCCTGGTTCAATCAATACTAAATTAAAAATTCTTGGAATATTAATACCAACACTTGCTACTCCATAAGTTGCAATTAAAACTTTATTGTCGGACTCGCTTATTTCTTCGTATTGATCTTTTCTATCTTGAAGTTTTGTTTCGCCTCTTATAAATGTGCTGTTTGGAATAAGTTCTTGAAGTTTTTCGCCTGCTGTTATTCTATCTACTAAAACAAGTGTGTTGCCTGACTGTGAAATTTTATCTATTAGTTTGCTAATGTAACTTACTCTTACAGAATTTGTTACTAAAAATTTTAATTCTTCTTGATAGTTTTTGTGTACGAGTGTATCAATCATTTGTACAATATTAACATGACAGTTACTTAATACTCCTTTTTCCTGAAGTTCTTTAGCACTTATTTGATTAATCACAGGACCTATACCAGCCAATATAGCCTGGAATTCAAATTGTTCTTTTGGAACAGTACCAGTTAGTCCCCATCTAATAGGAGCATGATTCAAATGTTGTGTTAGTAATTTTTTTAAAACTTCTGCTTTTGCTTGATGCACTTCATCAATAATAACTGTTTTAACTCCTTGTAAAAAATCGGATAAAGTTATTTTTGCTTCTCCATCTTTAGTTTTTTTATCTAAAACATTCAAACTTTGCCAAGTGCAAATTGTATGTGTTTTGTTTAATTCTTTCCTATCTCCAAAGTAAACTCCCACATCTAATCCAACAATTTTATAATCATCTTCAGTTTGTGTTACAAGTCCTTTGTTTGGAACTATAACTAGTGTTCTACCTAAAGGCTCGCAAATTTTAGACAAACAGGCAGTAATAATTGTCTTACCAGCACCTGTGGCAACTTCTTGTAAACTTTGTGGAGTTTTTAAAAAGTTATTAATCACTTCTACCTGATAATCACGCAGTTCAATATTTTGTCCTTCAGCAACGTGACCTTTGGGCCAAACTTTGTCTTTTAAATAATCTTTGTCTACAGTTGTAAATGCTAGGTCTACTTTTTCTCTTTGGTCTTCTACTTCATCTATTTCCACACCGTTTTGATGTAATAAGTTTATTATCACATCTAAATGATTAACAAAGCCATTACCACCTAAACCAAAGAATCCAACTTTGCCGTCCCATCTTCCTAGTTTGTACTGTGGCAAATATCTTGCATAAGGAACTTGAAATTTTAATTTGTTTGCAATTTTTCTTCTAACATCTACAGGCAAATTATGTATTTTAACATTGACTTCATCAGCAATAGTTATTTTACATCTCATAGTTTTTCAATACTCCAAATCATATCATTCCAGTAACCGTCTTCACGATCATAATGTATAGTGAGATCATATTGATGAATCAGTTTATCAATTTTATTATAATGTCTAACCGATCCAAGACTGATAACACATTCTGGCTCCCAAACTTCTTTTAACAAGTCCTTTGGAATTTTTTTATTATTAATATACACTATTTTTGTATTAATATCAAGTTTATTGTTAATCTTTTGTGTTTTTACATAATCATTAAAGTGCCTACCTTCTTTTCGGTTTTCTTTTCTAAATAAGACTGATATTTCTTCTGTAGGAATAATGTTTTTGGTTAAATTATGAAATTGCACTAATTGATCCAATGGATCTTTTTCGTCCAAAATAACCATTAATGGAAATCGCTTTAGTTCTAACAATGTGTCTAGCACCTCATTTATAGGATGTTGTTTTTTATTAATTTGTATTAATGAATGATTACGACTCAATACTTTCTTTGTTAGAGGTTTCAAATTTTTTATGGATTCATTCAGATCTTCTTTATCGAAATGCATCAAACCTGCTTGTTCTTTTTTGTCATTATACAAGTATAGGTTTTCAATAGTAGGTTTTCCTATTTTGTCTATAATGGGCTGAACTATGTGCATTGGCGTATTTTTTATTTGCAAACCATATATACCTGGCACATATTTGTCCCTGTTTTTTAACCAATCATCTATTTGACTGTGTATTTTTAACAAAGTAGGATCTATATCTTTAATTAAATCTTTAAACAAACTAATTGTCTTGTACACAATAGTTTCATTAAAAGGAAGAATATTTTTGTAGTTGTCTGACTTGTATCCTTCTGATGGATATAAAATAAATTTTTTAATTTCTCCTATTAATTTAGAATATTTCATGTTAAAAGGAAAACGTACAACTAAACATTTTCCGCTATCATTATGGAATTGCCAACCTGCATTTCCTAAATTGTCTTGATAGTTTTCAATTGCAATATACTCACTTCTGTCTATTTTACGTAAAGGCTTTCGTAAATTGTTTACACTGGATGGTAAATCAACGTTCCTATCTAAGAAATCTTTTTGATATCCTTTTGTTAGTATCTTTTTAACTACTTCGTATTGTCTATCTGACAATGCTTTTCCTTTAAAAGTGGCTTGTGAAATGCTTAACAATAATTTTTTATCTTTTTCTGCAATATCAATAGCAGGTGTGAACTCTTCCTCTATGAGCAATCCGCACATGAGCTCTAAACAGTCTTCGATGTTGATGATACGCATACCAACATTATATGGGATTTTGGTTAAAAAGTCAATCGTGAAAAGGGCAGTCCTTTAGCGATTTCTTCAATGGTCCACTCTGTGTGGGCGTAGTCATACAACCACTGATTACGGTCAAATATTTGCGGATTTTCTATATTTTTTAATTCCTTGTTTGCTACGGGATATGCAAGGCTTTCAGGCCCTACAAAAGCGTGTGTGCCATTTATAACTGCATGAATTCCTGGATTGCTACTATAACTTATTACAGCATGAACATTTTCAAATCCTAAATCAAAGTCGTCATATGTGTTTACTATTTGTTTAGGATTTTGTAATTCTACATTTTTATAATTATGAAACTTATTTTCTACAGGACATCTTGGATGAGGTCTTATTATAATTTTCCTATCAGTGTGCATTCGCAATTCATGTATAAGTCTATCTATGTAAATTTGCATAGATGGTTGATTACGCCACTGATGACTTTTATCATGTTGGCAACATACTAAAATGTTATCACCCTTTTTGCTGTCCTTTAACTTTAGTCCGAGTAATTTTGCTCTTGAATCATCATTGTCTAACGGACCAAAATAACCTAAGCGATTTATTCCATTTAGGGCAACTTTCCATGTAATATTCCTTTTTATACCACCAACTTCTAAAAATAGAACTTTCTTTTGTTGTGCTAGTGCAGACTCGTAAATCTTTTTATTATCTTTCATTCTACCATGCCATAACATACTCCAAAGCACAGGCACATCACAATCGACTGTATCATTTAATACTGTGTGTCCTAACTTTGTTAAGCCTTCAGCAACAGCATCAAACACAGGTTTACTGTTTAAAGAACCATGTTTGCGTTGTAATCCAAATTTCATTGTAAATACCTATGTTATGACCAAATATTCCGTTGTTACCACATTTAACCAAAATGGTTTTAATGTGTATGCTAATAAATTTATCAAAAGTTTTAATGACAAGGTGGATAATAGAATTCCATTAGTTGTTTACGCAGAAGATTGCCAACCCACTGGCGATAGTAGGACTTTAATATTCGACGCAAAACAAACACTTACTAAACTTAATAACTTTAAATCTAAGTGGGGCAATGTACCAAAAGCCAATGGTAAATGCCCTCCAGAAATAAAAGCAAAGCGTCCAAGAGATTGGCATAAAGAATTTAAATGGGACGCAATTAGATTTGCAAATAAAGTATACGCAATTTTCCATGAAGCCAAAAGAACAGATGCTGACATTTTAATTTGGATGGATGCTGACAGCATTGTACACAGCACAGTAACACAAGAAGACTTTGAACGTATGTTGCCTAGCAGTAATGTTTTACACTATTTGGGTAGAGGAAAGAAATGGCCCGAGTGTGGATTTTATGGTTTAAATTTAAAAACTATAGAATGTCAAAATTTTTTACAGCAATTTGAACGAATGTATGAAGAAGCAGAAAAAGGTATTTTCACACTTGACGAATGGCACGACTCATATGTATTTGATGTTGTATTGAAAAGACACAAACAAACTTTTCCGCAAAGTCCGATTAAAGATTTCAGCGGACACTTAATAAGTGGAGAAGGTCATCCTTTAATTAACTGCGAACTTGGTGCATACTTTGATCACTTAAAAGGTGACAGTAGGAAAGCAAAAGGTCAAAGTTTAAGTAAAGATTTAAAAGTTAAGCGGGTTGAGCCGTACTGGAAGACTGTTTCGTAGCCCACTTTCTCATATGTAACCAACACTGTCCATTTTTAACTTCGTCTAAAGTCCAGTGCATTTGTGCAAGTCTTTCAACAAATAATTGTCTATCAAAATTTTTGTGTTCTTCAATTTCATCAAAACTATGATGGGCAACTGTACTAGCCTGAGCTCTTGCAGGATCAGTTACAAAAGTAGGAATACCTTCAATAACACTTGCACACGTTGGACTACTGTTATGTCCAACTAGTGAATGTGCTGTATAAAAATCTTCATGTAAACTCCTTGTGGCACTAACATTTACATTTTTAAAAGTTGTAGAATCACTTTGCATCCAATTGGCTAATGTATTTCTGTGTGCTTTTACATTTTTATCTCCGGGATGAAACCTTACAAGTATTGATCTTTGTGTCCTCATTCTGATTGCTGTAATAACTTCTTTAAGCCATTGCTGTACGCCTCTGCCGTCCATACTCCAACCGCCATCACGTTGACAACAAATTAAAATATGTCCTTCTTTTTGATTTAATCTCCAAGGTTTAAGTTCAATATTGAGATCCTGACTAATTTTCTTCCAACGTTCTGGATTCGGATTTACATCACAGTATTCTGCTGTGTTAGGAAATATACCATCATATCCATATCTCAAATATCCTCGAGTTTGAGCAGGATCTTTCCATAAAAATAAACTACTATCAACAATTACGCACCTTTTCCCTCTGCGTATTTGATTTTCATAAATTGCTTTTCTTAAATTTAAATGCGGAGTATTTTTACTGTCTTTATGAACAAATCCTTGAATTACTGCCACATCTGCTTCTATAATTTGTCTTGAACTTGTTACTAAACCCTTATCGCCACATCTATTCACACCCTCTATGAAGTTTCTTATTATCATAGGTTTTTGCGGATTTTTATTACCTGGCGGAATTACTTTCATGTAAGAAATTACTTTGATCATTTTAGATTATACTCCTGAATTATTTTAAGTGCAGTGCCACTGTTCAATTCTTCCACTGTGTATTGGCAATAAGATAACCATTTAAGCCAATGTCTAATTTGATCTGGGTTTGGTCTATATGCTTGTTCTATTCTTGATAAGTCTTTTAATGTAACATAGTCTGCGGCAGTAGGAGCAGTTGCAAATGCAGGCACTCCATGACAAACAGATTCAATAGCCGCAATGGATTGATATGTTACCACAGCATAAACATTATCTGTATCTAATTGAGCAAATAAACTGCCATTGCCTACTCTTTCTCTCCTTAATCCTTTGTCTCTAATTATTATAGGTCTATCTGTAAATTTCTTAAGTTGTGCAGTTGTTTCGTCAATCCATTTTTGTCTAGTGATACCATAAAATTTACAAGGCTTTTCGCTAGGAGTTACCAGCAATATGCTACGACCTTGAGGCTTCCAACCATTAAAAATAGTTTCTGGATGTCTTTGACTGAATCTTCTATATCTATCATCAGGTACGTCACGCACTTGAGTGTTCTGCACATTATTTTTGACCACTCTATGATAATGTTTGCGTTTTGTTAAATTTCCTATATAGCCTGTGTCAATGTAATAAAAATCTCTTCCCTGTTTCCAACATTGGTGTATAATTTTGCCTTTTGTCATGCCACGAAGCACAACGGAATGACTTGGATGCATTTCTTTCACTTTATCCCAAGTGCTATATTCTGCTGTTGTGCCACGCATAAAGTCCTTTATGATGGCATCTTCGTGATCAAATGCGTATATCATTAATCAGTTTTTTTCTTTGCTTGATCCTTAAGTTCTCTGTCGGTCCAATGAGGCTTTCCTGATTTTTCCATTGAGCCTAGATTGTAAGCGGCGCCAGGTGCAAGTTTTTCAACTTTACCACCTTTCTCTAGAAACTTTTTCATTTTTTCATCAAGTTCCTTTTGTTTTTCTTCAGGTGTCTTTTCAATTTCTCCTGAAACATAGGCACGATTTATTCCCATATGTCTTGGCATTTATTCTCCTTTATTATTCATCATTTGATTTAAGTATTCTTTCCAAACATCACCATATTCGCAGTTCCTGTAATTTTTAAACCACGGGCCGCCTTCTGTATAATGTATGGCTTTAGGCTTTCCGTCTTCTGGTTCTTTATACCAACCTACTAACCAATTCCATTCTGGATTTAGTGAACCAACTTCTTCATCTTTAAGCCAAGCAAACCTATGAAAATATGCTCCATCATAGTTAGGATTGTTAACTAAATCCACTGATAATTTTTCGTTTGATGGATGTCCACAGTTGTATAGCACCATTGAACTCCAATTTTTCCTTGGATATAATGTTTGTTTTTGACCATCCATTTTAATTCCTGGCTTAGGTGTATAATCATGTTGAACACACATTACAGCATATTTGTCATCTGCTTGATCAAAAAGTTCTTTTACATCTTTTAAAAACACAATATCTGAATCACAAAACAATGCCCAGCCGTCGTAGTTTGCAAGGGCAGGTACTAAAAATCTAGTAAATGTGAACTCTGTAGATGCAAGTTTGTCCTCACCTCTCCAATACCATTTGTCTTGGCGTAGTGTGTTTTGATTCAAAGGTATTACTTCTGCAGATGTGCTGTGCTTATAGATAGAATATTCGCACACTTGATAAGCAATATCTTCTCTTGTATCGTATCCTACAAAAATCTTCATACTATAATTTAACCTCAAATCCATGTGCATTAAGGAACTTCTGAACCGTCCATTTAGGCGACCATCCTAGTTTTTTCATCTGCGTTGGGTCTGCTTTGCTTGTTTGCCTTTCTAAAATACTACCTGGCTGTACTTCTAAATTTGGTGCTATGTCTTTTACAAATATAGATTGTCCTGTTCCTATATCAATAGGACCTATGAAATCACTGCCAATTAAAATTTCTATTGCATCACACACATCATCTATATGTACAAAGTCTCTACTATGTGGAGTTACATATTCTAATGTTCCCATAAGCAATTTGTCGAAAAACATTCCTTGCCTATTTGTTGCTCCATAAACTGTATGAAATCTCATTGCTACTTTGTTTGCGTGTGGTATATTTTCTATTACGTGTTTAGAAGCGGCATATGGATTTAACCAAGGTTCATATTGACTACTTGAACTTGCAAGTAAAACTCTTTTATCTTTGTAGTGTTTTAAAATTTTGTGTGTGGCTACAACATTATTATCCCAATAGTGTTTAGGATTTTCCAATGATTGTCTCACTCCTCCCACTCCTGCCAAGTGTATAACTAAATCTACTTCAGGAAGTTGGGCAGAAAGAATGTTGCTGTGATCTTTTATGTCTATGCCAATAATCTGGTAATTCTTTGAAAGTCGTTTGTGTAGATGATGTCCGATAAAACCTTTATGTCCAGTTAGCAAAATTTTCATTGCCATATTATAACTTACTCAATTACTTTTGTCAATGAGATTAGGATTTGGTTCCTACTGTTCTACGTTCAATGTCATCATGATTGAACTCTGCCCAATATAATTCAAAAGCAACACCGTCTTCTACTCCTTCAAATTGATGATACTTGCCTGGCTTCACTGTGGTATATTCACCAGCATTTAAAACGGTTTCGTCTACAAGTCCTTGCTGATCTGCATCTTGCCAAACTCTTACAATCATTTTTCCAGACTCAACAAAGAAGCCATTCCATTTATATTTGTGTTTATGTTCAGAGCATTTATAACCTGCTTTGAATTCAATCCTATGAAACTCTAAAACACCATTTGCGTGAATTAATTCTGTTTTACCCCAAATTTTTCCTGCTTTCATGATTTACTCCTTGCACAAAAATAAAATTGTTTTGTATCGAATTCACTTTCTATACTATCTGGATATATTCTGTCAATAGATTCAATTATAAAATGTTTCTCTAATATTTTTAAAACGTTAGATACAGTTCTGTATTTAGAACTGTAATTAGATTTTAATTTTTCTGAATAAACATTGACGTATTCATCTTCACTTTTAAGTGTGCATGGTGTTCTTAAAAAAAGTTTTTTTGTACGCAATGAAGCATACATTTTGTCAATAACTTCATCTTCAAATACAAAAGGCAACATACCTGCACAAATAATATTGTCTACCTCTGGTAAACTACTCAAATCATCTTCATAAACATTAAAATCACGTGCTTTCACTTTACTGTTTAAATTTTTAATTAAATGTACAGCAAAATCATAACCATGATATTCCTTAAAGTCTGTTAATTCAACCAAGCAATTTAACAATGCCCCATCACCGCAACCTAAATCTAACAAAGTATTGCCAGATAGTTTAGGCACTATGTATTGTAATTCATGTAAACGCCTTTGCTTAATTGTGCCGTACTCTGGATATTCAGTTTGTGTTGTCCAGAATTCTTTAGCAACAATCTTACTCATATGATACATCCTTGTGTTTATATGCTCGGTCTCTGTGCCATTCTTTGTAAATTTCATATCCTAAATCAGTCATTAGTTTAGCAATTTTATCATCTGTCCAACCATATTTTGCTCCAGATTGATTCCATTCAACTACTATTAAAGGTTTCGCTCTTTGTATTGTTTGTGTCGCACCAACGATTGTTTCCCATTCGGAACCTTCTATGTCTAAATGCATACAATCAGGATTTACTCCTAAAGAATCAAGTTTAATTTTTGGAATATCTCCATTGGGTTCTATGTAATTGGCGCCTAAATTTTTTCTCCCTTTGAAATCTGGTGCAACCATTTTGACAGGTTCATTATCATTGCCTAAGGCAGTTTGAAATTTAAAAATATTTGTTTCAGGACAATTATTAATTAAACACACAAACCATCTATGATCAGGTTCGAATGTAATTACTTTTTCAAACATTTTGCTGTAAAGTTTTGGATACAGTCCTGCGTTCCCACCTGCTTGTATTATTAATTTTCTTTTATTCTGCGGTAAAAGTTTTATTATTTCGTCTGGAAAATGTATTATGTTTGTGGACCCATCACTCCAAGCCGCTCTTTCATTTTTATGGAAAAATTCCCAAGTTAAAATATCTTCTCTGGGCCATAACCATTCTCCTTGCATATATGGTCCTGATCTATATTCTAAATTATTTGCATTTAAAAAGTCATTTGCTTTTTTAGTTGAATCTACAGGGTATATAAATTTATTTTTCATTTTGAATCTATTGTGTTAGTTCCTGCGTCCCAAATTTGTGTAACTGGTTCAATTTTATCTTTGTGTTCAATTTTTTTTGCCGCATACCAAAGTAAAACGTCATTTGTTGCCCATTTTCCTTTGTTTGCATCTGTAATATTATTTATGGACCAGCCTTTTTTATGACTTAGATATGAATCCAATAATTGGAAACCATTTTTTTTAATAAACGTTGTAATTGCAATCGGATCTGTAACATGAATACCATGTCGCCAATAACCATGTACGGGACTGACTCCAACAAAATATCCTCCAACTTTTACAAGTTTTAATGCGTTACTCCATGCCGTATGAGCGTCCCAAATATGTTCAATGGTACCTAAATTAAAAACAGTTTCAAACTTTTGATGTAAGTGTGTCAAGTTTCCTGTTAAATCCGAATAATCACCACCATCTGGATCTATAGTTTTGTAATCATCGACTTTAAAATATTCTTTAGGACTAATTGTCATATTAGTTGCTTGATTGCCAAGCATTAAGAAAGGACTTTTGTAATATGCTCTATACTTTTCGTAATTTTTAAGATGTTTGTTTATTACTGTCATATCCAATATTTTTTAACCAATGGGTTATCTTTTTGTAAGTGAGGCTTTTTATATCTACCTGCATAGATAGTAAACACAGGCGAAGGTAAAGGATCTTTTTGTTCAATCATATGATGTTGCCAATTAACAAATTGTCCTATTTCATCGTCCATAAATTTCATATTTGTTAAAGATGCCTGTGTGTATGCTTGATCTCCTATTAAATTTCCTTTATGATATTTAGACATTATTGTTTGAGTATTGCGTTGAAAATTTTCGTATATAAAAGAATAGTCACCCTGCCAACTCATTATACTGCTATTTGCATTTCCGCTTGTTGGTTTTACACTTTTAATCATATAAAAGTTTTTGTAATCTAATTTGTTCAAAATATATTCAAAATTATTGCAAATAATAATATCTAAATCCAAATAAAATACCGGACCATTAAACAAATTAGGTCTAAACAATTCAACTTTACTCCACCATCCTATCCAATTATGTTTTAGTGGAATGGTTGCAATAGGAAGTTTAACATTTGATAGGCAATGAAACTGATGCGGCTTTTTGTAGTTTCTTGCAATCATATTTTTTAATTTTAACACGTAATCGTGTGAATATGGTGTTCTTCTGTTTCTTTGATACACACATACAAAATTAATCATCTGAGTCCCATTCGTTACAACTGTAAACTGAATTAGGATAGAACCTAATGTTATTTTTAATCACTAAATTTTTTATGAATTCTTGCAAGTCAAAGTTTTCATTAATGTCTTTTGTTGAAATAGGCAAGTTTACAATATAATATGGAGGTTTGTGCCAAGTTTCTCCATTTGGTATTTTTGTATTACTTTTTACAGCATCGATAATATCTGCGTGAGTGTATTTTTTAAATTCTATACGCTCGCCATCGGGAATTGTAAATTCACTTAAACGTGTGATTTGATTATTCTTAACAAAATGAACGTTATTCGTAAGCAATATGTCTTTATATGGTATACACAAACAAGGAATAAATTTATATCCTAATTCTTTCATTGCCTGTAATCTGTTATTTCCATCTACAACAATTTGTAAATCTTCGTGAACACCTATTGTGATTGGATTGAAAAATATTTTTTCTTTTTCTATTTTTTCTTTCAGTATTTGTACTTTTTTGTCATCAAAATCTTCATAAATTTTTAGTTCTTGTATTGACAACATTTTTAAATTGTTTATGTGTTCTACATCTTTTCTATCATCATGAATAATTCTTTGTTTTATTTCTGTGCTTGAAATACCTTCTGTTCTAGGAAATAACATTAACCTTATGTTTTGTTCTTTTAAGTATAATAGTGCGTTTGTACGATCTCCACTGTGTACATAATCGTCTCCTTGTACGACTATATTTGGCTTAATTTCTGACCATAACTGTCTTTGATCGACATCACTATACTTTACTATTTCATCAACAAAAGGCAATGCTTTTACTTGTTTTTCTCTTTCTTCAAAGTTTAGTGTAGGATATTTTCCTTTAGATTTTTTCGCAGATTCATCGTCTTGTATGCCAACAATTAAGTAATCACCCTGTTGTTTTGCTCTGGTCAAAATGTTTATGTGTCCTAGATGGAGTGTGTCAAAAACTCCTGATGTCATTACTTTAATCATTTTTCTTCCAATAAGTTTTCCATCTTTGTACTTCGTCTGGTTTATCGAAATCGTCAGTTTCATCATCAATATTTGTCCAATTTGTGTTGCAAATGTATTGAGTTTTTTTGACAGTTTTACGTTGTGGCGGAGAATTTAAGTTCCATTTGCCTGAATGGTACGCATACAAGTCCCAAGACCAACAACGGTTTATTTTCTTATCCCAAAAGGCTTTGCAAACTAATTTCAACCAATGCCAAAACGTGTCATCACTTTTAAATGCCCAAAATTCTCCATATTTTTTTAATGCATTTCCTTTAGCACGTCCATAATAGTTTGTTGTGCCATTAAGAATTGTTTTAATTGCATTTTCAGAATAATATACATCACCGTACAACCAAACATTTCCTTTTAGTTCTTCGCAACCTAACAAGCAACCTAAATCATTGCCTTTCATAGTGTTAACAAATTCATTATATTGAGGATACATTCCTTTTTGAGCCACAGTTACCCAAATATCATTTTG
>Ga0163111_10000314_pt1 | contig 29252 bp, 30 predicted proteins | sample CRUFie1St18metaG_FD_109645 | JGI IMG/M metagenome (GOLD analysis project Ga0163111, IMG submission 109645) | Marine microbial communities from the Costa Rica Dome - CRUD Field 142mm St18 metaG | ecosystem: Environmental > Aquatic > Marine > Oceanic > Photic zone | place: Costa Rica: the Eastern... | reverse complement strand
TATAGAGCCGTGGTAGACCACCACGTTGATAGGCTGGATGTGGAAGCGCAGTAATGCGTGCAGCTGACCAGTACTAATAGCTCAATTGGCTTGATTTATGCACTGAAAAAAATTTTTAAAATTTATTGATAAAATCTCAACGTTTATGGACCGAAAGTTTTAGTTCCCATTTTTTTTTATTAAGTTTCCAGAGATGAGGAGACCTAAAACCATTAACGATATTATTAAATTCTTTCTCTGTAATATTTATATAATCTAAAAAATCCTGAAAATATTTTTTTGGAAATTCAGGATCATAATCTTTTACTAATTGAATTCCTTCTTCTCTGGTTATTTTGTCATTTCTAATTTCTTGAGAAGCATCATAACTTGCTCTGCCTAAACCAAATTTAATGTAAGTAGTATAATAATGAAAAGGATCAATCTTATCATCAATACTAGAATATTTTGAATAACTACCTTGTGTTCTTTCAGTGTTAGCTCTGAACCCTGTATTCTGAGCGGCATAATAATAGCATTCTTGAGGGTCCCATTTTAAAAAATATCCAAGATAAAAAACTTTAATATTATTTTTTTCAACTTCGTCTTTTTTAAGAGGCAAATAGGGTTCAAAATCATTTAAAGAGTAATTATACTTTTTCATGATTTCTTTTAAAGGAATTTTTCCAAAATTTAAATTTTGTGAATTTTTATTTGAAAAAAAATCAACACTCATAAGTGGATTAAAATTTTCTTTAATTGAATTTCCATATTCAGCTTGATTTTCACCATAAATTACTAAAGGAATATTAAATTTAGCAGCAATTTTTGGACCAATAATTCTTTGACCAATTATAAATGGTTGAAATGGATGTAGTAAATTTGTGAATGCTAATTTTGTTAATAGTCTATGCAGTTTACCATTTGGTGTGAATAAAATATTATCTAAGCCACCCACGTGTGACCAATTTATAAAATTTTTCCAACCAATATCTGTATACAAGTGTGGCGCCCAGGTCACAGTCAATGGATTCATTCCATATTTTGTTTTAAGGATATGAGCTGTAAAACTGCTATCCTTACCTCCACTTCCAGGAACTACACAATCGTAACCACTCTTTTTCCTAAACTTATTTAATATTTTTTTTAGCTCAATTTCTCTTTTGTCCCAATTAATTGTGTTTTTAATTTCTTGGTAATTACATGCTTCGCAAACATTTTTAGTTATCTTAATACCTTTTTTTTGATCATCTTTATTTTTAAATTCTACTACTGAGTTTGGTCTCTGGTTTGAAATTACACATTTTTTGCAAAATTCAACTTTGTCCGGTAGACCAAAAAGTGAATAATTTTTTTTTATCATTTTTGAAGTAAAAAAATAATTTTCTTTCTCTCAAAACCACCAATTTTAAATTTAACTTTTTTTTCAGTAATTTTCTGTTTGTTTTTAATATTCTTTAGACTTGATTCTTTCACAATTAATTTCTTTAGAATTTTAAATTTTGTTTTTTTAAAAAAATTTTCCCACTCATAAAATCTGTACTCATGCTCACCATTCATTTTTCTTGTTAACTTTTTGTTTAAAGGTAGATAATTTTCTTTTAAGAAGGCTTTTGAATACACAACGTTTCTCATACGTTTTATTTCATTATCTGAGGTTTCATTATTATGCCCCCTATCAATTATAATGAATTTACCTCCTTTCTTCAAAACTCTATTTGCCTCCTTCAATGTTTTAATAATATTTAAAGAATGGTGCATTGCATCCCAAGCTATACAAAAATCAACGCTTTCATTATTCAAATTTAATTGATCAAAACTACCTATGACCGAAGATACCTTATAGGATTTATTACCTAAAACTTTTTTTTTAATAATTGGCTGGCAGTAAATCACAGCATTTTTAACGATATCAACACAATATATTTTTTTTAATTTTTTTCGCTTCGCTATTATTGACGACATCAAGCCAATGCCTCCACCTAAGTCAACACCCACACCTTTAATATTTTTACTTATTCTGCTTTCAATTTTTAAAACTTTTTCCATATTTTTGGAGGTGATGTGAGTATATCTTTTGCAAATATCAGAAAAACTTTTTTTTGAATTGATTTTAGCTATCCTGTTATTTAACTTGTAATCTTCAGACTTAAATATTTTTTTATCAAATTTCCAAAAAGTAAAGTTTTCTCTATTATTAAGCATTTTTAATAAAAGACTCCAAGAAATTTAGCCCCAGTTCTCCACTTTTTTCAGGGTGAAATTGCGTCCCAAATAAATTCATATTTTTAATTACAGAACAATACATCATATTTTCATATTTGCTATAGCCAATATAATGTTTCTTATTTTTTGGGTTAACATAATAAGAGTGAGTAAAATAAAATTTTTGTCCAGAAAATTTTTTAAGAAATTGAAAATCTGAATTACCTTCAAAAAAAACTTTTCTTTTACCAACAATAGGTAAAATGACAGACTTTTTAAATTTTTTTACATTACCTTCAATAAAATTTAGACCTTTTGATTTTCCCGCTTCTTCTCCACTAGTCATTAACAGTTGCATTCCTAAGCATATTCCGAAAATTAAACTTTCTTTACGAGCTTTTTCTAAAAACTTTAATGAATTAGTTTTTTTTATAAGTTGTGATGATTTTGAAAAAGATCCAACACCTGGAATAAAAACTAAATCATAGTTTTCTTTTGAATTATCACTGAAAAAATCTGAGTTATAACCTATCTTTTTTAATGAGTTTTTAAGACTTCTTATATTTCCTGAGCCATAATCTAAAATACAAATTTTTTTTTTCATTTTTCTAATTTTGATAACTTTATTTTTTTATAATGAAAAGCAGATGAAATTGCGATGCTTAAATTTTTATATTTTTTATCTAATTTTTCATAATGACTAAATTTTCCAACTCCACCAGAATATATAAAAGGAACTTTTATTTTATCATAAACTGCATCAATTAATTCAATATCTATACCAGACATTAATCCCTCGAAATCAATTGAGGTTAATAAAATTTCTCCACAACCAAATTCTTGAATTTTTTTAATCCAATCAATTAAATCAATTTGAGTTTTTTCTCTTCCATAATATTTGTATATTTCCCATTTATCTTCACTAATTTTTTTTGCATCTATATTAATAGTGATCGTACTTGAACCAAAATTTAAAACTGCTTCTTTTATAAATTTAGGATTTTCAGTTGCAAAAGAGTTTATAGAAACTTTATCAGCTCCAGAATTCAGTGCATATTCTATATCTTTCAAAGATCTTATACCACCTCCTAATGTAAGAGGTACGAAAATTTTTTCAGTTGCCTTTTTAACAATGCTAAATAAGTTATTTCTCTTATATAAACTGGCGACAGAATCGATCAAAACAATTTCATCTACCCCATCCATATAATATTTAGCAGCTATCTCTAAAGGGTCACCAATTTTTCTAAGACCTTCAAGATTGATACCTTTTATTACGAAATTATTTTTTATATCAATTTTTGAAATAATTCTCACAATAATCTATTTTTTAATTGATAATCACCAATTATGAAAGTTTTTGTCAGTTTCAATAGTTTCTTTTATCGAGTCTACTAAAGAATATTTTGGCTTAAAATTAATAATTTTTTTCGCTAATTTTGTATCACAAATTCTGTGATGAATTTCCCTTTCTTTATTTCTATCACCTTTTTTAAAAGAGGAATTTACAATAGGTAAAATTTTTTTGTTCATAAGTTTAGCTATTAATATTGACAATTTTTTAATATTTATTTTAGTTTTGTTGTTACCAATATTTAGAGTTTTGTTATCTGCTTTTTTTGATAAAAGACATTTTACTGTCGCAATAGCGGTATCCTTTGAAAAGATAAAAGACCTAGTTTGTTTACCATTTCCATTAATTACAGGCCTCTTTCCATTTTTGATTAAATTTATAAATCTTGGTACGACGAACTGGGATACTTGATATGGACCAAAGGTGTTAAAATATCTCAAAATTACATACTTAGTTTTATTGAGTTGATAATTTGCTTTTATAATTTCTTCACCTGCAAGCTTAGTTACAGCATAAACAGTTTTTCCTTGTGTGATATCATTTTCACTAACAGGATTTTTTATTGGCTCGCCATATACTTCAGAAGAAGAGGCAAAAATTATTTTTTTAACCGATTTTGACTTATTTACTGCATTAATTACTTTTTTGGTACCATCTATATTTATTTCAATACATCTCGACTTATTTTTTTCAGTTCTTTCTACACCAAGATAAGCTGCTAAATGAATTACAGCATTACAGTTTTTTATTGCTTCGTTAAGAGACACCTCATCAATTATTGAACCTTTAAAAAACTTTAAAAATTTTGTTTCTTTTAAATCTAATTTTTCAATTTTTTCTGGAAGGTCAAATAATACTACCTTTATTTTTTTTCTCTCTAATATTTTACATACCTGATATCCAATACAGCCAGCACCCCCTAAAACTAAAACTTTTTTTATATTTTTCATTAATAACTTATTACTTTATTTGTTATGTTCTTTAAATTTATTTTCTTCAATATATTTACAATTTTTCTTGATGCATTTCCGTTACCATAAGGATTTTTTAAATTCTGAAACTTTTTAAAATGCTTATTGTTGAGAACAGTATTTAATGCATGTGATATTTCTTTTACATTGTGTTTTACATCTATAACATTTTGAGCTCTTAATCTTCGATTTTGTCTTGAACCAATATTTATAGCTGTCAATTTAAAGCTAGGCGCCTCTCTTATGCCAGATGATGAATTGCCAATTATGAGCTTTGAGTAGTGCATTAGACTTATGAATTCACCAGAGTCTAGATTTTTATTTAAAACAAACTTTCTTTTTTTGATGTTCTTAATGATCTCTTTCGAGCCAGGATCAGCGTTGGAATATAAAGCAATAATTTGGAATTTATTTTTATCGATTTTTTCAAGGCTTTTTAAAGTCTGTTCAATTTGATTTTTAGACTCACCATACTCTGTTGTTACAGCATGTTGTATCAAAATAATAGTTTGTTTTTTAATGTCTAGCTTAAGTTTTTTGAAAAGCTTTTTTTTACTTATGATCGAAGTTGATTTTACTAAATCTATGTAAGGGCATCCAACATTAAAAACATGTTTTTTATTTTCACCTAATTTAATCACTCTTTTTTTAGCATCTTCATTAGAAACCATATGTATATGAGAGAGTTTTGTAACTGCGTGTCTAATATTTTCGTCAATAGTACCAGTCACTTCTCCTCCTTGTATATGAACTATTGGAAAATTCATTATTGATGCAGGTATTGCTGCGCCAAGAGTTTCAATTCTATCTACAGTAATAATGACCATATCAGGTTTAAAATTTTTTAGTATTGTCCCAAATTTAATTATACAATTAGATATTGCTTTCGATGCTCCAAACAGTGTATCAAAATCCTTTTCATAAATTTTAATCTTTTTATATATTTTAAAACCATCTTTATTGATCTCTTTGTAAGTATTACCGTAATCTTTTAATAGATGAGTGCCTGATGCAACTATTTTCAATATGAACTTTTTATCTTTATTTAACCTTTCAAAAACTTTTTTAACCCGTGGATAGTCAGCTCTAGTACCTGTGAAAGCTAGAATTTTTATTTTTTTTTTCATTTATAAATATCTGTTTTTTTTAGTTGTCGATTTTCTGATATATCCTTAATTGCTCTCTTATTTAAAATTTTATTAAAATCTCTTGCATGAAAATCTCCATTTCCTGGTCTTTTAACCCATATATTTTTTTTACTGAATTTATCCCCTTTTTTGATTTTCTTAATACTAACTACTGAAGCAAAAGCAAAATTTCTTACAACATTTTCTTCTTTTATAGTTTTTTTTTTACCACCTCGCATCATTTTCATTATTTTGGAATATTCAGATAATTCTTTAAGAGCTTTTGGATCCATAGAATTCGATATATCTGGACCTTTTCTTTTTAAGTTATCAGTGAAATGTCTTTCAACAATTGAAGCTCCTAATGCTATAGCCCCAAGACATGCTAAATTAGATTTGCTATGATCAGATAAACCTATAATAGCGTTTTTAAAGTTTTTTTTTAATTCATTTAACGCACCAAGCCTAACAAGTTTGTATGGAGTTGGATAAATGTTTGTGGTGTGCAAAATAGCATATTGTATTTTATTTTTTTCAATAATTTTTACTGTTTTTTTAATATCATTTAAATTATTCATTCCTGTGCTTAAGATTATAGGTTTTTTAAACTTACAAATATACTCTATCAAGGGGAAGTTATTGCATTCTCCAGAACCAATTTTAAAAGCTGGAATATTAAACTTTACCAACCTATCTACAGCAGCTCTTGAAAAAGGTGTGCTTATGAAAATCGAACCTAGCTTCTCAGTATAATTTTTTAATTCTAATTCCTCTCTTTCGTTAAGAGAGCACTTTTCCATTAGATCATATATTGATGTTCCAATATAACCAATTTTGTTTTTTCTTGCCTCACTGGACATTTCATCAGAGACAATATGAGTTTGATGTTTAATAATATTTGCACCTGAATTTATTGCTAATTTGACCATTTTTTTTGCAGTTTTTAAAGATCCATTATGGTTAATCCCAATCTCAGCAATAATCACTGGGTCATAGTCATATCCAATATTTAAATTTTTAATTTTAAATTTTTTTGACATTATTTATCAATAACCTTTTAATTTGGGCAAAATCTTGACTTGTATCTAAATCAATGCTTTCATTACTTTTCATAATCATCGGTATTGATTTGTTATATGGAATTTTTTTTTCTTTCATAAATTCTTTAATTGAAAAAATATAGATTGCACCATTGGGTGCTAAAATTTTTGGTAAATTTTGCCTATTTTCTCCTGCGTACTTCCCATTTTCTATTGGATAAAGAGATTTTTTCTTGATTAAAAAATTTTTCAAAATTTTATTATCACTTTTTTTAAAACTTATAACAGCTTTGTGATTATTTTTGAAATGCATTTTGATTGCTTTATTTATATGCAAAAAATTTCTTAATGGCGATGTTGGTTGTAGATAAATAATAGATTTATTATTCAAGTTTTTTTTAAATGATCTTATAAAATGTAAAATTACCTCATTTGCTTTAGAACTCTTTGTGGCAAATTTTTTAGGTCTTTTAATCACATTAATATTGAATTTTTTGGAATAATTCAAAATAGTTTTGCTATCACTTGATAGATTGATTTCATCTATATATTTTGACTTAAGTGCATGAATTATTGTGTAATAAATCAAAGGTTTGTTTTTTATCCGAAGCATGTTTTTATTTTTCAAGGAAGAATTTTTTTTTGCTGGTATCAGGCAAATTATTTTGTTCCTAGTCATAAATTATTACTTTAACTTTTGATTTTTCAAAATTAGATTTATAAGATAAAAATCATTTTTATCGTCAATTTGAAAGCTTTCTAATAAAGATTGTTTAAAGTAGCCAATTTTTTCAAACAATCTATTTCTATAATGTTTAAATTTTTTGCAATTAAAAATATAAAATGATCCATTCTCAACTATTGGAATTTGAATTTTTTGTCTTCGTGGCCTCAATTTATAATTATAATTTGAAATTAAAGCATTTTTTTTCATGCTCCAACTGTAAAAAATATTATGATTTTCATTTCCAGAAAAAAGACTATCAAGTTTATTTTTGGTAAATAATTGAAAAGCATTTTTTAATGAATTTTTATGCCTCACTGGCGATGTTGCTTGTAGAAAAAAAATATTTTTTACTTTGTATTTTTTCTCTATTTCATTAATACAAAATAATAATCCTGGCTCTATAGCACTGTCATCCCTTGCAAATTTTTCTGGTCTTTTCACAGTTTTAATTTTTTTGAAATTTTTAACATAATCTAATATCTCTTCATTATCTGAGCATACCCAAACTTTATCCAAAAACTTTTGTTTAAGACAATACTTGAGTGTCCAATATATTAAAGGTTTACCAGCAATTTTTTTTAAATTTTTTTTTTTAATTCCCTTGGAACCTCCTCTAGCCATAATTATTGCGTGATTCATTATTAATGCGATATTAAATTGTTTTAATTATTAAGTTATTTATATATACACCCATAGTATAAAATGAAAAATCTAAAAAAACCTTTTTTAATTGCCGAAATTGGTATCAACCATAATGGAGATTTAGATATTACAAAAAAACTTATTGATCTTGCCAAGAAAGCAAATTTTGATGCAGTTAAGTTCCAAAAAAGAGATCTTGAAGTTGTCTATACAAAGGAATTCCTTGATTCAGCGAGAGAAAGTCCTTGGGGAAATACACAAAGAGCACAAAAAGAGGGCTTAGAATTTGACTTTGCGGAATATCAAAAAATTGATGATTATTGCAAATCTTTAGATATTGAATGGTTTGCGTCCGCGTGGGATCTAAATAGTTTAAATTTTTTAAAAAAATTTAATTTGAAATTCAACAAAATAGCTTCAGCCATGATTGTTGATACAAAATTTTTGACAGAGGTAGCTAAAGAAAAAAAACATACTTTTATTTCAACAGGAATGTCGACAAAGTCAAATATTGATGCTGCTGTCGAAATTTTTAGAAGAAATAATTGTAGTTTCGAACTAATGCATTGTGTTTCTACTTACCCGATGAAACCTGAGGATGCTAATTTATTGACTATAAATGAATTAAAAAAAAAATATGATTGCGATGTTGGTTATAGTGGACATGAAAATGGTATTGCAATTTCTTTGGCAGCTTTTTTTTTGAATATATCGTCTCTGGAAAGACATATAACTCTTGATAGAGCAATGTATGGAAGTGATCAAGCAGCTTCATTAGAATTTAAAGGAATGAGTGATTTGACAAAATCAATAGAAAAAATAATTGCCTCTTTAGGTAAAGAGAAACTTGGTTATGTAAGTGAAGAAGAAAAAATTATCGCAAAAAAACTAAGAGCTCATATTAAAAATTAAAATAATTGCTTTTCAATTTCTTCAAAAATAATATGTCCAAGAAATATATGAAACTCTTGAATTCTTGCTGTAATATTTGATGGTACAATTATACTGTCATTAGTATATTTTTTTACTTTACCACCTAAATTACCATAAAAACCAACAGAATAAACTTTTTGTTTTTTTGCAAATTTTGCCACTTCCAAGATATTTTTTGAATTACCACTTGTAGAAAACATTATCAATACATCGTCTTTTTTATGAAGCGCCTGAAAATTTCTTTTTAATAAAACGTTATAATTATAATCATTAGCGCAGGCAGAAATAGTTGATGTATCAAGCAAAAGAGAGATAGCTGGTATTGGTTTTCTATTTTTATTTGGAGTTAGTCTAACCAAAAATTCTGCCGCCAGGTGTTGAGCATCTGCAGCGGAACCTCCGTTACCACATAGTAAAAGTTTGCCGCCACTTTTCAATTTTTTTGTAATTTTTTTTGAAATTTTATAAATTTTTTCTATATTTTCTTTTTTTGAAAAATAATTTTGAATTTTATCTTTTTCTAAAAAAGCTTTGTATATTGTTTTTTCAAGTTCTTTTTTCATATTTATTTGAATCTTGATATTTTAAAAATTTTTTTAAATGTTCTATCATTGTATTTATCATTTTTAAATCTTTTAAACATATGTTCTAGTAACAAATTTCCTTGTGAAGGATAAATATTAAGATTATCAATTTTTTGTATTAGTTGCTTCATATTAGAAAATGTATGTTTAGTAGATATACTTCCAAAAATTTGTTTTGAATTTTTTTGTTTAGATTGTAACAACAAACCACCATTCTCAATTATTTGAATGGATCTTGGGTACAAACTATTATCACCCCATTTTGATCCAAAGTCCAAACATAAATTTCCGGCATAAACATTATTAATTAAATTTTGATTAAAATTATCTGGTAATGAATTTTTTATTTTTTTCCAACTATTTCCTATTAATAATATTTTTTCAGGATATAGCTTGGCAATTTTTTTTAGTACCTCGTATCTAATAATATTTTTTAAATCAATATAGTTTTCAAGGAGATTTATATGATTTTTATATCTTAAATCTCTCCAAAATTTATGACTTTCTATAATTCTAAAATTGTTCAAAATTTCTCTCTTTTTTTTCTCCCATATAAAAGATGCTGATTTTTTTTTTATAAATGAGATATTTCCAACAAAAACAATTTTGAAATTAAAATTAAATTTTTTTTTTTTAATTAATGTTGGATAAAAATTAATTAAATTTTTTTCATGTTTAATGAAATTGTCGAATAAATAACAACCTTTTGAATTTGAAATATTTAATTTTTGTAGTTTTTGACTTGTGCCACCAAACCAAATATTTACTCCATTTTTATTTATTAATGGTTTTCCATCGCATGAAATAAGACAAATATTATTGAATATTTTCGACAATAAAAAAATAGGCTTGTTAAAAAAAAAGTATTTAATCGGTCCAGAAAAATTTAATAAGATGTTTCTCTTTATTTTTTTTCTATATAAAAGGTTATTTAAAGCAATTTTTCTAAATCTATGTTTAAATACAAAAAAAAAAAATTCATAAAAGTTTTATTATTGGATATACGTTATTATATTTATAAATTTAAAAATTAAATATGTATATAAAAAAATTAATAAATCTTTTAATTCCACCAATTTTAAAACCATCAATCATAAAAGAAATAATAAATAAAAGATTGAGAGGTAAAAATCTCTTTGAATATGAAAAAAACTTTTTTAATAGAAAAAGTTTTATAAACAGAGCATTACTAAATAGAGATAAACAAAAATGCAAGTATTTGGAAATAGGAGTATGTAAGAATGAAGTTTTCAATGCAATCCCATTAAAAATTGAAAATAAAATTGGCGTTGATCCTGTCGAAGGAGGAACACACAGACTAACAAGTGATGAATTTTTTAGAAATAATACAGAATTTTTTGATGTAATTTTTATTGATGGATTGCACCACTATGAGCAATGTCAAAAAGATTGTATTAACAGTCTTAAATTTCTTAAACCAGATGGAATAATTTTTTTTCATGATTTATTACCAAAAAACTCATTTGAGGAAGCTGTTCCAAGAAGACAAAATAGTTGGACAGGCGATGTGTGGAAAGTTGCTGTTGAAATTAATAATTCTAAAGATCTTTATTTTAAAATAGCAAAAATAGATATGGGCGTAGGAATACTCAAAAAAGGAAAAAATTATCAATATATTAAAGATGAAAATTTGAAATCTAAAAATTTTAAAAATTTTTATTCAGATTATTACAAAACTTTGCCTGTAGTCAGCTCTGAAGAAGCTTTAGATTTTATAGATAGTCAGTGAAAAAAAATTATAAAAAAGATTTAAGAATAATTTTAGAGAGATCAAATTTTCTTGATGATATTTGGATTTATGGAAATGGTTCATTTCACAATAAAAAAGATGAAGCTTCAGATTTAGATCTTATTTTTGTTTACAAAAAAACTAAGTTTGAAAAATTAATATTGCCCAATGAAATTAAAAAAAAGATTCAAGGATCAATTATTTACGTACCCAAAGATAAAAAAAAAAATATAATGTTATTTGAAAAGCTTAAAGTTTTTTCAATAAAAAAAAACTCTAATATAAGATTAGATATTGATAAAAAATACCATAATTTAAGAGAATTAACGTCATTTATAGAGAGGTATTATGAAAGAAGAAAAATTTTAGATCTAAATTTTAAAGTTTTAAACGATAAAAAAATTGGAAGAATAAAATCACTTATTTTTTCATATATAGTTTTCAGTCGGTTGTATAAATTGAAAGTTAAAAATAAAATTAAAACTATATACTCGAGATACAAGAATATTAGAAGACTTTACATAAGCCAAAAATTAAAAACCAATGAAATTAAAAGTTTTTTAAAGTTATTAAAAAAATTAGATAGTAATTTTTTAAAAGAAAGTAATGAAATCTTAAATTCTAAATTTTTTTGGAAAGATTTAAATTATTTTCAATATTTATTTCAAAAAAAATATTTATTCAGTTATAATAAAAATAAAAGATTTAATATAATACCTGAACTATTTGCATATATTTATACTTTTTATTCAAAAACAAATTTTGAATTATCAAAAAAAATAAAGAATGATTTGAAATGTAATAGTAATGCTTTCAATATGAATATAAAAATTTTAGATCAATATTTACATATGAAGATAAAATTTCTAAATGAAATTTACATTGATCTGAAAAAAAACAAAATATCGAGTGGTATTTACAGATTTGCATGGTATCTTAAAAAATGATAATTGCAGAGATAGGCCTTAACCATATGGGTAGTGAAAATTATGCTCTTCATTTAGTAAAGTCATTAATAAAAGTGAAAAAAATCGATGGTATCACAATACAAATTAGAGAAGAAAGTTTCTATAGCGGCAACAGAAAAAAGTTAATTTTAAAGGACAGTGTTTATAAAAAATTAAACAATATTATAAAAAAATCAAAAAAAAAATTTGGAGTTGCTTTATGTGATCACAAAAAGATTAAATTCTTTGAAAATCTCAAAATAGACTTTATTAAAATAATCAATAATGATATTCAAAACAATTTTTTACTCCAAAAACTCTTATCCAGTAAATTTAAAAAATTTTATTTTTCAACAGGCTTAAGTAATAGTAAAGACATAATTAAATTGGTAAAAAAAATTAAAAAATATAATAAAAAATTTGAAATCATACATACTTCTTTAAGCCATGATATAGATCAAGCAAATTTAAAATCTATTGAGTACTTAAAAAAAATTACTAAATTACCCATCGCTTTTGGTTTACATTCTAAATATCACGAAGTTATGATCCTATCACTTTTTTATAAACCATCATCTTTGCTGTTTTATATCAAAGGAAATAGATACAAAATTCATAGAGATGAAAAACATGCTATTAAGATTGAATATTTAGATAAAATCATTAATTTAATTGATAAGTTTCCAAAAATTTTAGGAAAAATGAACAAATCAACACCCAAAAATATTTTAAACTATAAATAATGAAAAAAAATGCGCTAGTAATAGGTGGAAGCAAGGGAATAGGTAAGGCTGTATCTTTAAGATTAAAAGAATTAAAAATTAAAGTTTTTTCACCTTCAAAAAAGATTTTAGATACATCAAATATTCAAAGTGTAAAAAGATTTCTAAATAAAAAAGATAAATTTGACATTTTAGTTTTAAACACCGGAGGTCCACCTGCAATGAATTTTTTTGATATTAAAGAAAGTGACTGGTTAAAATATTTTAATCAACTTTTTTTAGGTTTTGTGTTGATGCTTCAAAAGATAAAGTTAAAAAAAAATGGTTACATTTTTTTAATTTCATCACACACTATAAAAAATCCTGAAGACAAATTAGTTCTATCAAATTCATTCCGAGTTGCTTTTGTCAGCGCACTAAAAACATACAGTAAGCTTAAGGCAAAAGATAAGATTAACTGCATAAATATAGCGCCAGGACCTATTAAAACAAATCGATTAAAAAAATTAGTGGGAAAAAATTTGAAAAAATTTGAAAAAAATTTGCCTTTAGGTTACGCAGCTAGTCCAGATGAAATAGGATTATTCGTAAAATCAATTATTAAAGATAAAATAAAATATCTTAATGGAACCACAATTACCTTTGATGGTGGAATTTCAAACTCTTTATTTTAGATTTTAGTTATATTTTAAATTTTCAAGATACTCACAATTTATTCTTTTTTTGAATTGTTTGTAAGTATTTGAATTTATTCTATTTAGAATACCTGTAGGTTCAAAATTCACAGTTATAACAGTTCGAGGTATGGAAGTTGATTTAAAGTGGGAATGAATACCGTTAGTATCAAATAAAATTATATCACCTAAGTCTCCATAAAATTTGTAAAATTTATTATTACTTAAATAACTGTATCTTCCTGACGAGTAAGTACCTTTTGAATTAAGTTTCTTGTGAGTTTTTTTTAAATAAAACAAGGGATGTGTATTTAAATTTAGCTTATCCATCCAAATGTAAATTTTAATACATCTATCGTTCATATCTTGATGTGGCATCATTGATTTTGAATTTGATTTTTTTTTACCAAGAGTAAAAACAGCACCACCCCATACCACCAGGTTATTGCCTAAGTATTCTTTAATTACTTTTATTACTCCATTTTCATCTAATGAATTTATTAATTTTTTAACATCAGATTTTTCTAGATCAAAACTTTTAGTAACAAAATTAAAATCGGTATTTAATAAATATTTTTTACAATTGATTTTGTTTACATTAAATTTTTTTTTAATTTTAACAATTCCATCATCTATTAATTTTCTAGTGATTATATTTTTATTAAATTTATGTTTTAAATCTAGCAGTAGACCAAAAAGTTTTTTTCGATTCATTTGTTTTTATTAAAGTTATTAATCTTATGAATTAATAGTTCCATATTATTTTTGCAATGTATAAAATAATCTTTGCCAAAAAAATTGACTATTTTTTTAGATAAATTGTAGTTATTAAGATAAAATTCATTCCAATTTTTTCTAAAAATTTCATGTTTTTTAACAAATGTAATTAATCTTTTATCATTAATGGTTTTATAAAATAACTTGAAAGATTTTTTTTTATGTACACTTTTTCCAATACTTGTGAAAAATAAAATCGGTAAATTTATCATAAATCCAACATGGCAAAAAAATTGTTTTAGTGTTTCCTCATTTTCTTTAAGGGGAACAGATAATTTTTTTTTATTAAGAACATGATGATCATAATATCCTTTCTTTAAACTTTTTTTAACAAATTGTAATCTTGTAATTAAATTTTTATAAGAATTATTGTTATTTTTATTATTAATTTTTTTAAAAAAAATTTTTGAATTATTAAATATATTTAAATTAAATTTTAAAGCTTCAATTGGTATAAAATTATCACTGTAATTATTCAAATCAATTTCATTTACGAAAATTAAACCATGATGTTGAAAAGGGGAGATCTTTAAAAATTCTAGATAGATACTTAGTATTCTTTCTCTAAGATTTATTAAGATGTTAAAGTCTTTAAATACGTTTACTTTTAGAACCACAAGAGTGTCGATATCGCTCCAATTTTCAACATAATCGTCAGTTACAAAACTTCCATGAAGTAAAAAAAATTTAAAATATTTTCGAAAAAATAAAGTGTCAAATTTCTTTAAAATATAAAAAATCTTATTTTTAAACTTTTTGTTATGAGATAAAAATTTTTTTTTATGAATTTTTTTTGAAATAAGAATTTTATTAGTTTTTGGTGATTTCAAATTATTTTCTTTTTTTTTAAAAAGATTAAAGTTTTTGACAATTTTTTTAGCCAAGATTTTTTCATTTTTTTTATTTAATTTTTTTTTTAAATAAGTTTTGATATCAAAAAAATAATTTATGTCTTTGTGAATTTGGTTTTGGAGATTTTGAAAATTCATAATACTATTATGTTGAATATATTATGTTTTTATTATAATGAATTTCGATGCAAAGTATAGCAATTATAACTAAATCTAAATTTCTTGAAAGAGATTATTCTAGATATGGAATTGCAATATTAAAAAAAAATTTTTCTGTTGATGTAATAGACTTATCTATTATTAAATCAAGAAGATCTTATAAATTCTACAAATCTCTTAAACTAAAAAAAATCACTCAACCTAAAAATTTAATAGATTTATTTAAAATTCTAAAAAAAAAAAAATATGATTTTATTATTGATTACAGTGAAAATTCATTAATTGAAATAATAATTAGATTTTATATTAAAATATCAGAAGCAAAAATAATCAAATATTTAGGCGGTATTAAACCAAGAATTTTTTATGATGATTTAGAATATTCTAAAACAATAGTTGAAACAAAAAGAATATTATCTTGGTTGAAATATAAATCTCTAAAGTTGTTAAATAAATATTTAATAGATTTGGTTATTGTGACTGGTAGAGATTATTATTATCAAAGAAGTCTAGTCGATAGTGTTAAGAATATTTTATATAGTCATACGTATGACTATAATACTTACAATAAGTTAAAAAAAAAAACTAATCACCCTAAAAAATATTTTTTATATATAGATCAAAATTTTATTAATCACCCAGACTTTTATATAAAAAAAAGAAGACCTTTTGTGGATCAAAAGTTTTATACAGATCTAGAAATTTTTTTTTCAAAAATTGAAAAAAAATATAAAATACCTGTTAAAATTGCAATCCACCCAAAAACAACAGTAGAAAATAATATTTTTACTAACAGAAAAAGAATTTCCAAAGAAAAAACTTCCCTACTTATAAAAAATTGCAAGCATGTATTTGCTCATTATAGCACAGCCATATCTTTTGCAGTACTTTTCAAAAAACCCATGACATTTTTGACATCAAATGATCTTAAAAAAATTCGTCAAGGATATCAAACCAAAATAATGTCAAAAACATTAGATTCACAACTTTTAAATATAGATGAAAAAAAAAAATTTAAGTTAATGAATTCTTATAATCAAGACCGATACCTAAATTATAAACAAAACTACGTAATTCATCCAAAATCAGATAAAAAAGATACTTGGATATTGTTAACAAATTACCTAAAGAAGCTAAAATATAATAAAGATGATTAAGTAAAACTGATGAAAAATATTCTTTATATTGTGGACAATAAATTTAGAGATTTATGGGGTCTTTATAATTTAAAAGAGAAATTAAAACTTAAAAAAATTGATTTAAAAATATGTAATAAATTTAATTGGAATTTAGCAATAAAAGCATTTGATCCAACAATTGTTATTACTCCTAATTCGAGAAGAGACTCAAAAGCATTTCAAAAAATAATAAAAATTTGTAAAAAAAAAAAAATTTTTTCGATTATATATCCTTCTGAGGGCTTAGAATATAATGAAGAATATTTAAATTATGAGTTTCCTCCACAAACATTAAAAGATGTTGATAAATTTTTTTTATGGGCAAAGGACCATGGAAAAATACATAAAAAAAAAGGGTTTAGCAAAAAAGTTGTTGTTACTGGAAATTTAAGATTTAATGATAATTTAAATTATATTAATAAAAAAAAAATAAAAAAGATCGGTATTACAACGACTACACGTTATACAACTTCCGCAATTAGTGAATTAAATATACCTAGGCTAATTTTTTCTCGTCAACACAATCCTAGATTAGTTTCTTTTATAAAACAGGAATTAGAGTTTTTTGACACAATATCAAAAATATTTAAATCATTCAAAAACTCTAATATTAAATTTATTTTGAAACCCCATCCTTTCGAAAATGTAGAAATTTATAAAAAAGCATTCCCTGAAGTCGAAATTGAATATGACACTGATATAAGAAATTTTTTGTCTAAGATTGATCTACTTTTAAATCAAGAAAGCTCAACAAACATACATGCTTTAAAATATAAAGTGCCAGTTATAAATATTGAAAGATTAGTGAAAATGAACAAAGGATACCAGAGTATTTATTCTGCTTATCTGCCCTCTAAATTGGGTCTCAAGATAAAATCTATTAAAGAATTAAAAAAAATAGTTAGCCAAAAAAATAAAGAAAATATTTATAAAAAGAACGTAAAAAATGGTGATTTAAAATTAATAGAAAAAATTGCACCTGATCTAGATACATTAAATATTATGGCAAAAGAATTAGGAAAAATTAAAATTGAAAAAAAATCCAAGTTAAATTTTTATTATCTTTTAAAATACTTTATAAAAGACCTTTTGATTATAATCTTTAATTCTAGAAGCACCCTTTTTCATCCACTATTAATCAAAGATTATTTACTTCTTAAAAAGTTTAAAATAAAAAAGTAAAATGTTTTATAGAGATAAAGAAGCACACAAAGTTTTAAATAAAAAATTAAGATTTGAGTACAAAGCAATAATATTAGTACTCTTTTTTGTAATGCTTACTGATGTATTAAGTATTGGTTCAATTGGAATTTTTGTTTCATTTATAATTGACCCTTCTCAATTACAAAATTTCTTTAAGTCAGATATTTTTTTCCAAAAAATTTTTAATTTAAATTTGAATGAAAGAGTGTTCTTAGGTTCAATTATTGTGTTTATTCTTTTTTTTATAAAAAATTTGTTAGTTTTTTTATCAAATTATTTTATCATTGATTTTTCCTATAAATTAAAAGTTTTCCTCTCAACAAAATTATTTTCGAGCAATTTAAACAAAAATTATGAACAATATCTAAAAATTAATTCTTCTACATCAATGAAAAATTTAACTAGAGAGATTAATTTATTTGTTAATTTTATAAAAACAACAGCATCACTTAATGGAAACATTTTGATTTTAACTGGTTTATTTATTTTAATTACCATTAATTTCAAGATGATTGCTCTTTATGGATTAATATTTATTTCCATCGTTGGATATTTAATTTTTATTATTTTTAAAAGTAGATTAATAAAAATATCTAAACTTAGAGAAGAAGCTGATAGGTCACTATACAAAATTATAAATGAAACTAATAACTTTTTTAAAGAAATTTTTATATTCAATTTGAAATCTAAATTTATATCTAAGTTCAAAGATCAAATTTTTCAATCTGAGTCATACAATAAATTAATCAATATAATAAATGTTTTTCCAAAAATTTTAATTGAATTAATTTTTATTGGATCATTTCTTTTTTATTTTGTATTCAATGATGAATTACACCAGATAGAAAACTTTTTACCTGAATTTACAATTTTACTTTTATCTATTGTAAGAGCTTTACCAATACTAAATCAAGTATCTATGTCTCTTAATCAATTAAAATTTTTGTCAACTACAAAAAAAGTCATATTAAATGAGATGAAATATATTGATATTAACAATCGATCAAAGTTTAAAAAGAACAAGAACATTATTTTCAAAGATTTGAAATTAAAAAATATTAATTTTGGATACAATAAAGATAATAGGATATTGAAATCTATAAATTTTAATCTCACTAAGGGCCAAAAATTACTTATACTTGGTCCCAGTGGTTGTGGCAAAAGCACTTTAGTAAATATAATATTGGGTTTAATACAGCCTGATACTGGTACAGTAAAATTTAATAATACTAATATAGAAAAAAATATAGTTGATTGGCATAATGTTGTTTCACATGTTTCTCAAGATATTTATTTATTAGATGATACTATTAAAAACAATATAACTTTAAGTGACAATCCAGATTTAAAAAAATTAAAAGATATATCTAATTTTTTAAGTTTAACAAAAAATAAAAAAATAAACATAAACCACACAAAAAAAATTGGTGATAAAGGAAAAAAAATTTCTGGAGGACAAAAACAAAGAATTTCTCTTGGTCGAGCCTTGTATAAAAATTCTCAAATTTTGATCCTTGATGAACCAACAAGCTCTTTAGATCATAAACTTGAAAAGAAAATTATTAATCACTTATTAAATCAAAAAGACAAAACCATAATATTAGTTGCTCATAAATTTGATAAATTTAAATCTAAATTTAATAAAATTATAAAATTAAATTAATCTAAAGTTTTGATAAACTCTTTATTTTTTATAAAAATATTCAAAATTTTTAACTTATAAAACAGCATGTAAATATAATAAAAAATTTTGGAAAATTTTATCAAGGTATATTCTACAAAAGAAATACCTTTAATTAAACTCTTTTTAGAATCGAATACTTTAAATTCTTTTTTCGATGACGTATCTACAATTGTTTCAGTTCCATTGAGTGTTGGGATTGAATACTTTTTCAAATATTCTATATTTAAAAAATTACAAATTTTTTTTATTTCGGCTTCTGTATTCGATATCAACTCTTCATAATTGAGAATATAGACGTTTTCATTTTGCTTATAATTACCAATTAAGGATAAAATAATTTGTGGCTCAATTGTTTCGAGAATCTTTTTTTTTAAAGAAATCTTAATTTTTCTTCTTTTTCTGTCAGTAAAAACTGCTTTTGTAATAAATTTTGGATTTCTATTTATAAAAATTATTTTTGGTGAATTTATATTTTTTAAATATTCATCTAATAATACTTTAGTGTCTCCCGAGATTTCCTTTATTATAAAATTTTTATTAAATTTATTTCGTGATTTTTCTAAAGCACCCACATGTAAATTTATAAAATCATTTACATTTTGTATTTTTTTATAATGATCAATTAAAAATTGATTATACTCACTCTCATTTATTTTAAATTCAGAAATATATTTAATTGGAAAATGATTTCTTAATTGATCTAGATCAATATTGTTTTTATTTTTTAAAAATTTTTTAAAGGATTTTAATTTTGTTTCAACCGGGAAAAAAGTATAACCATCTAATTCAAGCAATCTTTGAGTAAGTGTTGATCCAGTTTTACGGCAGCCATATATTAAAACATTAAACATAAAACTTAAGTATTAATTAATTTATTTTTTAGATATTTCCTATATACATGTTATAGATTATTTAACAATGCTTTTAACATCAATAACGAATCAATGTACAAAAAACTTTTTAATAAAATTCATACTAAAAAAATAAAAATTGGTATAGTTGGTATGGGATATGTTGGACTGCCACTAGCTATAAATTTTCTTAAAAAAAAATTTGATGTTACGGGTATCGATAGTGATAAGAAAAAAATAAACTTATTGAAAAAAAATATAAGTTACATCTCTTCAATTAAAAAAAAGGAAATTCTATATTTTAAAAATTTTCCAAAAAAAATAACTTCAGATTTTAATGTTGTAAAATATTTAGATGTTATTTTCATATGTTTACCGACTCCATTAAAAGATAACAAAAAACCTGACATGACTTATGTTTTTAATTTTTTTAAAAAAATAAAAAGTTACAGTGATAAAAAGCTGATTATCTTGGAGAGCACAGTCTACCCAGGTGCATCAAGAGACGCTATTAAGAAGATGAATGTAAATGTTAATGATATTGGAAAATCTATATTTTTTGGATATTCACCAGAAAGAGAAAATCCTGGGGATAAAAATTTTTCATACACCAAAACACCAAAAGTAATTTCTGGATACACAAAAGAGTGCTTAAATTTAACGCATAAGATTTACCAACCAATTGTAAAAAAAGTTTACAAAGCTAAATCATTAGAGGTTGCAGAAATGTCAAAACTTTTGGAAAATATTTACAGATCAGTGAATATTTCATTAGTTAATGAGATAAAGATTATTTGTAAACATTTTAAAAATTTGAATGTTTATGATGTAATTGATGCTGCAAGCAGTAAAAACTTTGGTTTTAAAAAGTTTTTACCAGGACCAGGGATTGGAGGTCATTGTATTCCTGTAGACCCTTATTACCTTTATTGGTCATCTAAAAATAGGGGCTATAACCCAAAATTTATTGATGTTGCAGGAAAGATGAACAATCTTGTTACCAACTGGGTAACAAAAAATACGATTTCTTTTTTAAGAAAAAAGTTTAAAAAAAAAAAATTAAAAGTTTTAATAATAGGCGTTTCATACAAGGCAAATGTAGACGATGACAGAGAGAGTCCATCTTTTAAGATTATGAAAATATTAAAAAAAAATAATATAAACTTTTCTTATCACGATCCTTTTTTTAGTAAATTAAGAATTGGTAGGCAAAACAAATTTAACTTAAAAAGTCTAACACTTAATAAAAAGAATATTCTAAATTTTGATGCCAGTTTGATTGTAACAGATCATGATAATATAGATTATGATTTACTGGCGAAATATTCAAAATTTGTTATTGATACAAGAGGCGTAATGTATAAAAAGAAATTAAATTTTGATAATGTTGTTAATTTATAATTTCGCATCAAAAATATAAAAAAATGAAAATTTTAATTACAGGAAGTGCAGGGTTTATCGGTTTTCATCTCTCGACGTTGTTATTGAAGCAAAAAATAAAAGTTGTTGGAATCGATAATCTTAATAATTATTATGATAAAAGAATTAAAATTGACAGAAATAAAATTCTTTTAAAAAATAAGAATTATAAATTTTTCAAGATTGATATAACTAATAAAAAAAAGTTAAAAAAAATTTTCTCTAAAAATAAATTTGACACGGTAATAAATTTAGCTGCACAAGCAGGAGTAAGATATTCTTTAAAAGAACCAGAAAAATATATTCAATCTAATATAAATGGTTTTTATAATATTATAGAAGCTTGTAAAAATTATAGAATTAAAAATTTTCTATTTGCAAGTACAAGCAGCATCTACGGTAAAAGTATCAAATTTCCATTGAAAGAAAAATATAACACAGACTCACCCTTACAATTATATGCGGCAACCAAAAAAGCAAATGAGGTTATTGGGCATGCATATTTTAATTTGTATAAATTTAATGTGGTAGGTTTCAGATTTTTTACAGTTTATGGTCCATGGGGTAGACCAGACATGGCATTATTTAAATTTACAAATAACACTTTATTAAAAAAAAAGATAAATGTTTTTAATAGAGGTAATCATTATAGAGATTTTACTTATGTCGAGGATATTGTTAATGGAATATTTAAGGTGATCAAAAAATTAAAAAAATCCAAAAAAAAACCAATCTATCAAATATTGAATATAGGAAATAATAAAACAATAAGTTTAAAGAATTTTATTAAATTAATTGAAGTAAATCTTGGTTTAAAAGCAAGAATTAAATATCAAAATTTTCAAAAAGGAGACGTGTATAAAACACATGCATCTATTAATAAGATTAATAAATACTATGGTTTTATGCCTAAAACAAAAATAGAAACAGGAATAAAAAAATTTATAGATTGGTTTATTGAAAATAGAGGTAAGTATAAGATAGATGAAAAAAACTAGAGTATTAGCTTTGATACCTACGAGATTAGGATCAACAAGATTGTCATCAAAACCATTATTAAAGATTAAAAAGATTCCAATGATAGTTCATACTTATAAAAGAACTGAACTATCAAAGTTAGTTAACGATATATTTATATGTTGTGATCACAATATTATTAAAAAAATAGCTGAAGATTTTGACGCAAAAGTTTTGCTTACTTCAAAAAAACATAGAAATGGAACAGAGCGAATTGGCCAAGCTTACAGGATGATTAAAAAAAAATATGATTTTATAATTGATGTGCAGGGTGATGAGCCATTAATAGATCCTAGTCATATTGATCAAGTTATAAAATTTCATAAAAAAAATCCTGATGTAGATATTGTCTTGCCCACACTAAAGTTAAAAGATATCAATACAAAAAATATTGTAAAAGTAGTCACAGATAATTTTGATAATGTAATTTATTTATCTAGAGCAGAAATACCTTTTCAATTTGCAAAAAAAAATGAATATTACCTTAAACACCTATCAATCATATCATTTAAACCCTCAGCATTAAAAAAATTTTGTTCAACAAAACCTTCTAGACTTGAGATGATTGAGGGAATAGAATTATTAAGAGCTATTGAAAACCAATTAAAAATAAAAACAATTATATTAAAAGGTGATAGTTTTTCTGTAGATATAAAAAGTGATTATATCAAAGCTAAACAAAAAATGAAAAAAGATAAATTTTTTAAGATGTATGAAAAATAAACAAGCATTTAATTTATGGATACTGAGAAAAAACTAAATTACATCTATGATAAGTTGTCAGAGTTTGAAAATCCATTAATACTAGAATTTGGAGTAAATAAGGGTGGATCAACAAAAATGTTTCTTAAATTTTTGGAAAAAAATACTGGTTCAATTTTTTCAATAGATATTAACGATTGTTCAAATGTTTCCAATTCTGATAAGTGGAATTTTTTTCAATCAAATGATCTTGATTATTTGAAAATAACAAAAAAATATCCAGAGATTGAAAAAAATGGAGTAGATATACTTTTCATAGATAGTTATCATGATCCTTCACATGTAAAACTGCTTTTAAATAAATGGTTTAGTTTAGTTAATAAAGATGGTTATATTTTTTTTGATGATACCGAAAGTCTTCCATATAGATTAAAAAAAAATTTCATTTTATCTGTAATTAATGACGAAATAGATATGGTTATTAAAAATTTTTATTATCAAAATCATAAACAATTAACGTATATGAAATATTATGTTGGCGCCGGTTTAAGTATATTTAAAAAACATTCTGAAAACGGGTCAATTCCGTCAAAAAATAAAATTTGGATGTATAATTTAATTCTTGGGAAAATTTATATTTTTATCAAAAATATTATATATAGATACAGATCAAAAAAGTTATAAAAAATTTAAAACAACATAATGGAAATAGAGAAAATTCACGAAAATTTTTTATTTAACGTTAAGAATTACGAAAAGAAATTTAAAAGTCAACATTGGGATTATCAAAATAAAAATAAAATTAAATTATTTAAAACTGAAAATCTAAAAGATTTCAGAAACAATGATCTTTCTAAAGGGTTAGATGATCAATTTTATACATTAGAAGAAACTGAAGAATTATTTGAAAAACTAAAAAAAGACCTATCTGAAAGTTTTGTTTATGAAATGCTAGAGGACAAAAACATAGGTGGTGTAAAAGATTTTTTTTCATATAAAAATAAATATTATTCTGCTAATGAATTATTTCATATAATGTACTCAAAAATCTTGAGTGATTTTTATAAGTTAAGTAATGAAACTGTAGTTTGTGAGATCGGACCTGGTTATGGATCGTTTATTAATAAACTTTACAAAAAAAATAATTTTAAAGCTATATTAATTGATTTACCAGAAGCAAATTATATAAACTCTTATTTTCTTAATGAATTATACCCTCAAAAAAAATTTTTTTTAAGTTGCGATATAAAAAATAAAAAAATTCCTTCAAATATATTTAATGAATATGATATTTTGATACTTTGTCCCTGGGACCCACTACCTGAAATCAATATTGATGTATTTATTAATACAAGATCAATGATGGAAATGGATTATCCTACAATAAAAAAATATTTTGAATATATAAATAAGAATATTAAAAATGATGGAATTTTTTTTTGCAGTAATAGATACTACAAAGATACAGTTGGGTATCCCGTTGAATTGCACAAATATCCTTTTGACGATAATTGGATGGTCTTATATTCAGAAAAATCATGGAGACAAGATCATATACATTGTTTAATTTTAAAAAGGGTTTCACAGGAATTAGAAGATATAAAAAATGAAAAAAAAAAATTAATTAAACTTTTAAAAATTGAAATTAAGAAAGATGAACGAATTGTAAGAAGAGTTACACCAAATTTGATATATTTAATTTATAAAAATATTAAGTTTTATTTAATAAAGTTATTAAATGGTAAATAAAAAAAAAACCAAACTAAGTATTATTCACTTAGAAAAAAATATCAATTTATCAATCGAGTGTGAAGATTTCATAATTTTAGGACCAGGTTCAGGAATAATTAAAAAGGGAAATAGGATTTTTTTAACCAATTTGCAAAAAAAATTCTTTACTAAGGTACGATCTTTATTAACAAAAAAATTATTTCAACAACTCAAGAAAGAAAATTTAGATTTTTTTTTAGAATATGAGATTTCAAATATTAGAAATGATAAAATAAAGTTTTTTGACTGTATAATGAATTATTTATTGATTCAAAAAATCATAAATAAAAAAAAATACGACAAAATTGAGCTGATAACAGATAACAAATTTTCTACAAACATTTTTGATAAAATGAAAATTAAAAACTTAGTCGTAAAAAATTTTTCCGATAATTACCAAAAATTACCATTAATTTACTTTTTTTCTAAATTTATTATGAAGTTTTTGTGCGTAAAACTCCTTACGTTATTTTCAAAAAAAAATCATTATAAAAATGAAGACATATCCTTCAATATGTTTCCTAATTTTTATAAAAATGAAAATGAAATTTTTTTTAAGAACAAAAATTTTTTAAAATTAAATTTTTTATTTACTGATGAAACACATCTTAATCATGGCTTATATGAAATACTGAAAATATTTTTTAATTCAAAAAAATTAGACATTGTCAATATAGAACAATATGTAACATTTAAAGATTTAAAAAATTGTTTAATTTATTTTTTATCTAATTATAAAAAATTAAAGAAATCCAAAAAAAAACTGGTAATAAATAATTTAAATTTTTCAAATTTTTATGAAGAATATTTACAGATAAGTTTTTTAAATAGATCAAAATTACAAATTTATAACTCAGCATTGAAAAATTTTTTGACTCAATTAAAACCAAAAAGGTTTCACATGTACATGTTTGAGTATTCATTTGGTTTTTATTTAATAAATCAAATAAAAAAAAATTTTAAGAACATTGAGATTTTAGGATATCAACATGGCATATTTTCTGACAAGTTATTATGGCTTGATTTACTAAAAATTAATAACTCATTAAAATATTATTCTCCTCATAAAATTATAAGCTTAAATAAAAGTTGTGAGATAGTTTATAAAAAAATTTATAAAAAAAATGCTTATAAATATTTAATAAACAATGAATTTATTCAATCTAAAAATTTTTTTAATTTTATAGATTATAATGGTAAGAAAAATATTTTTTTTCCAGGAACCCATGATGTGAATGATTTAATTAAATATTTAGATAATATAAATCCAAAAGAGAAAAAAAATTTTTTAATAAAATTACATCCAAAAACTAAACTAAAATTAAAAAATCATAATTTAGTTTTAATCAAAGATTTACAAAAAGTTAAAATAAATAAGGTATTTTTGTCATCAACTTCAACAATGGTTTATAATTTTAAGAAAAATAAAAAAAAATATAAAATTTTTAAGATTGATTATAAGTTTGATCTAACAAATAAAGATTATACTTCAAATAATATTATTGTTTTTTAGTTAAATAAATACTCAAATTATTTTTTAAGGAATTATCAAGAAAATATTTTTCTATTCCTTTGTGGCAATTTGACTTTAATAGATTTAACTTCTTTTTATTTTTTGTTATTTCTTCTAATTTTTTTGCAAATTCAATTGTATTATTTCTTTTTACTATTATTCCATTAGAATTATTTTTGATAATTTCATTGGCTCCTTTTATGTCAAAAGATATTAGTGGTAATTTTGACGCTAAAGCTTCTATGTATGAAATTCCAAAAGACTCAATTCTAGATAAATTTATATAAATATCAGATTTTTTATAAATTTTTATTAATTCACTGCTAGGAAAAAAAAATTCATTTTCATTTTTAATATTATCTAAAATCTGAAAAAAATTTTTATTTTTAGAAATAAATTTATTGGATAATAATTTTTTACAACCTGCACCAACAACAATCCACTTAAAGTTAACATTTTTATCTATCAAATATTGTGCAATTAAGGGTAGCCTATCATAACCCTTTTTTTGAATTGCATATCTACCGACAGTAAGGAATATGATTTTTTTGGATTTTTTAACTCTTGTATTAATCGTTTTGAATTTTTGAGCATATATAGAATTAGGAAAAAATCTTAATTTATTTGAATTAATTCCTAATTTTTCAAGATCTTTTTTGATAGCTCTTGAAATATAAAAGAAGCAATCAACGTTTTTAATAGTTTCTCTTAAATATTTATCGTACTTTTTATTTAATCTATAACCATAGTTAATATTTTTTTCGATTTGAAGGTCAATTCCTTGAAATGTAACAATAATTTTTTGGTTCAATTTTTTAAGAACATTAATTAAAATTAAACTTTTATAATTTATAAAGTGAAAATGCCAAGCTTCATAATTATTATTTAAAATTTTATTTTTTAAATAAATTTCTAATATTTTTTCAATATTTAAATTACAATAATATTTAAATATAAATACAATTTTTAAAATTAAATTGTTTAAATTAAAGATATTATATTTCTTATTTTTTATATTTGATTGCTTAAAAGTGAACATATGAATTTCAAATCCCAATTCAACTAATCTATTTGCTAAATTGTGGCACTGAATCTGTGCACCACCATAATCAGGAAAAAAAACTCCGGGTACAAAAGCTATTTTTTTTTTCATAATATTTTAAATTATTTTAGAAAAAACTTTTTTATATTTGTCTCTATTTTTGTTTGACAAATTTATTAATCTTTTTCTATTTTTTTTAATAATTTTTTTTAAATTTTCATAATTATTTATAGTAAATATTATTTTGTCTGATAATGATTTAGGGTTGTACAATCTATAAAAAATTCCATAAGAGTTATTTTTGATTAAATCTTTTATACCCCCTCTGCTATTAGAAGAAATTATTAAACAATTATAATTTATCGCTTCTGCTACAACGTTTGGAAATCCTTCATAAATTGAAGTAATAACTAAAACATGTGACTCAATAAATTCTTTAGATATATTATTTTTAAATTTTTTAAACTTAATCTTTTTTAAATTTGTTCTAGAGATTTGAGATTTTATTTTGGATATATTTTTATCAACAATAATTGTAAGTTGAAAATTATAATCTTCTAAAAAGTGCAAAGATTTGATTAAGTCGTTTATATTTTTTTCACCTGAATATCTTCCAACCCATAAAAGCTTAATTATTTTAGAATATTTTTTCTGAAAGTTTTTTGTAATTAAGATATCTGGATGTATTGTAAATATTTTATTTTTTGGTAAATAGTTTGATAGTTCTTTTTTTATAAAATTTGAATTAGTTATAACTAATTTACTTTTTTTGTAAGAGAACTTTATTAAAAATTTTACAATTTTTTTTTTAATTTTTTCAATAAAATTTTTATAAAAATCCAATTCAAATATTGGAGTTCTCTCAATTAAAATAGTTTCAATTTTACTCTTATTTAAAACTAAAGGAAAGATGACATTACAATAATTAATATTTGAAATAAAGATTGATTTAAAATTATTACTTTTATTAATTTTTTTCACCAAATTTAAAATATTATATAAACTAAATAAAAAAGATTTTTTTTTTAATTCAATAATTTTAATTCTTAATTTTAAAAATTCATTTTTAAAATAATTTTTACCTAAAGAAATAATGGTGATTGAATAATTATCATAATCTATATTTTTACAAAGTTTTAAAATCGATTTACCTGCTCCACCTAAATCAAAATTTGGTAAAAAAAATATTAGATTTAATTTTTTTTTTAAGTTATAAGTAGCTGTTTTTTGATAATTCATCTGTAATTTATGAACGTTTTTTATTGGTCTCCTTTTATAGATAGCAATGTAGCAACTGTAAAAGCTGTAATCAATTCAGCATATTGTTTAAAAAAATATTCAAGTAATAAAATTAAACCCATAATTATTGATGCTATAGGAGAATGGCAAAACTTTGAAAAAGAATTAGAAAATAAGGAGATAAATGTCATT
>Ga0163111_10000313_pt1 | contig 29294 bp, 34 predicted proteins | sample CRUFie1St18metaG_FD_109645 | JGI IMG/M metagenome (GOLD analysis project Ga0163111, IMG submission 109645) | Marine microbial communities from the Costa Rica Dome - CRUD Field 142mm St18 metaG | ecosystem: Environmental > Aquatic > Marine > Oceanic > Photic zone | place: Costa Rica: the Eastern... | reverse complement strand
TATTAGATTAGTTTTTGTGATTCCGTCTAAGTAATTAAACAATGTAACTCTACTTTCTACCACACTTTCTTTAATTGGTGTAATATCTTTTTCAGTTAAATTATTTATTGATTCCATAAAAGATTTTTTTAATGTAAAATCTTTTTGTCTTTCAATATGTTTTAGGTCGGTGATTTTTTTAATCTCTTGTAGGTTTTGTTTGTTTAGTTTAACCCACTTATCTCTACCTCCACCATCATCGGCATAATGGTTATAATCTTCCACTCCTTGGTATAGTCCTATCAAACCTGAAGAAGTGTCTATAATGTATTTTATACCTCCTCGGTACTCACTCCTTCTCTGTCGATTATCAAAAGGGATTACTTCTCTCACCACCCCAATAACTGTGGAAGGGATATTGTGAAGAGGACTATTTCTATGTGGAAAGGAACTACCTGGTGGTTTGGGTTCAGGCGTTATATCCCACACAAATACTTTATCACCTTCAACTAAGTCAGGACTCATCTCTTCTTCTGGTAAATTTTCAGTATCTATGATTTGTTCTTTTAAAACATTGTAATGTTCTATATCTTCAATATTAAAATAATCAGAATCCGCGTCACCATAATCATAAGTTTCAAAGTCAGGGTCATACTCCCAAAAACTTGTTTCAGCTCTACTATTTGCATCTTCCTTATCAAATGCTGGTATGAATACTTTGGCGTTTCTATATTCTTTTTGCCATAAAGCTTCATCTCCTTCTACTTCATAAACCGAAGGGTAATTTTTAGTTAGAATGTCCACATTATTAAAATCAATAATAATTTCACCTTCTTCATTTACATACTCTGCTTTATCAAGGTTATCCAACATCCATTTTGCCCATCTGGTACTTTTAGTAAATGTTTCTGGAGTATTTGCCGTTTCACCGATTAACTTAACAAAATTTATCCATTTATTCTCAACCTCACTCCCTATTTCTGTTAAATCATTTGATACTAATTCATTAAGTTCTTCTATACTAAATCTATCCAATACTAAATTAAGAATATTAGCTTCTTGTTTTGTAATTGGTGTTTCTTCAATGTAAGCGTCACTATTCGTTAATTCTATCTCAGCATCATAATTTTTTTGTTCATAAATACCTCCTACAAAATGTTTAGCACCTATCCCCTTCAAATCCTCCCAGCTCGCTCCCCCTGGTTGTCCTGACCGAAACCAAATTGAATCATCAATCTTTTTTAACAAGTCCCAACTCTTATCCCATTTTTCTTTCCTCTGTAAAAATTCCTTTTTATATCTCTCTCCCTGTTGACTGAAGCTCATCTTTGGTCCGTATGACCCCCCCGGGGTACCGAAAGAGTAACTACTTCCTCTTTTGAAGTTTTGGTCATTGAGCATCTTATCTTTGAATTTAGAAATGTCTTTAGAAAATTTTTGAAGTTCCTTTAGCATCATGGGTTTATCTGTAATTGGTTTACCGTTAACTAACCCTTTAGTAAAATCTGTGTAACGTTTAGATAAAGATTTTACGTCTCCTAAGTTGTGTGGACTTATTTTTGTGGTTGCCTTTAATGTCTTAAATAATTCACTTACCTTCTTCCCATCGGCTGCTATATTTATTATTTTCCCATCTTTACCTTTTTTGTAATTTTTCTGCCAAAAACTATGAGGTGAATCCTTAAGTTTCCAAGATTGTATTTTAGGTGTGACTGTTTTTACCACATCCACAACTGGTTTGGTGGGAGTAACTGTTTTTACCACATCCGTAACTGCTTTAGTAGGGGTAACTGTTTTTACCACAGGTTCTACTACTTTAGTAGTGGGTAAAACTGTTTTTTTAATAGTACTTACGTTTTTATCAATGTCTTTTAAGTATTTACCAAGTTCTTTACTAAAAGTAGAAGAACCTTTACTTACCTCTTTGTAAAACCTTCTTACACCAACATCACTCTTATTACCCCTTATCCTCATGAGTTGACGCTGGAAATCTTTACCAGCTTTCATTACAGGATGGGATGCGGTAATGGTTGGATTGTTTTTACTTATAACGTTTAGTGACCCACGCACCTGGTCGTGGACATTATCTAAATCCTTTAGAAAACCTCCTCCCCACTGGTGTTGTGATTTCATTGTCATATTCATACTAATCTTTCCACCACCAAAATCAGGAGCTTGGATTTGGTATGCACTGGGTGTGTTGGAAGCATTATTAAATGTAGTCGTTACATTATCTATTCTATCTTTAAATTTTCTTGTGAAGTCTTTATTCTTTGTATTAACTTGAAGAAATATATCATCCAAATGTTTGTTTAGTGGTTTAGCAAATTTGGTTCCATCTTTTAGTGTTGCGGGTAATGTCGTCAATAAACTTTTATATGTAGGATTACCTTGGGAAGCTAGAGTTAAAGCTTCTGTAGGGAATATACTACCTCCTTTGATACCTTTACCTAGATTAACAGGTAATTCTGCACTCTTTACCAATTTAAGTATGTTACCCTCCAGACCCACTATTTTAGGTAGAGTTTTAAGTATATTTCCTACTAAAGCGACTGGATTCTCATTTAAGATTTTAGAACTGTCACTAACATGTTCATTTATATTCCCTCTGAGTTCGTCATAATATTCCTCCATCATGTACTCCCTAAAATCTTGGTTGAAGTCATAGTCTGGATACCAGTAATGGTCGAAAAATTTACCGTCAATATCTAAATAATCTTTTTCACTATCCCACCAAATTGCGAAATCATTTTCCATGAATAAATTGAATATTACATCAGAGGTAGTATATCGTGTAAGAGGAGGATTATTCCCGTCACGGGTTGATTTTCTTAAGTCAAAATCATATAAAATATCCTGTAAGTGTCTATCTCTAAACTCTTCATGGTTATTAAATCTTTCTATGTTGTCCCAAGTGTCGGGGTCTTGTACGTAATCTTTTAAGTCTCCTTTAATTTCATATACAATACTACCATTATGGTCGTAATCAAATTTTCCTTCATTCTCAAAATGTTCTTCTATTTTATCTTTAATATCTTGTCTAATAGCATTAAAGGTAGTGTCAGCTGCTGCACGTTCATTGGCCCATCCCATTAAATCTTTAATCTTCTGAATGTCATCTTCTTTTTCTCTCCATATCTCTCCCTCTTCTGCAGTTGTGTAACTATCATCTAAAAGCTTTTCTGCTGTAGATTTATCTACACCAAGTAAAGTGGTAATATATTTCCAACTCATATCGTCTAAGTTATCCAACATCCCCTCGTACCACTCGTCATATCCGTACATACTCTCATAATCAAAGTCTTCTTCACACAAATACTTCTGTGCTGCACTTCTATCTTCATCATTAAATAAGGAAACTAAATCATCACAGTCCCACACTCTACCAACAGGAATAGGTCTGGTGGTATTTTGTAAGTACCTGACTATTAAATATAATAATAATCTCTCATCGTTAGGTAGACCAAACAACTTAAAATCCCTATCGTCCATTACAAGAGGTTGTTCTTTATCCCATTGTTGAAATATTACCTTGACTATAGATTCGGGTATCATTTTTTCTAATGGTTCTAATTCATCTTCTTCACCAACTGGTAATCTCCATTGTCCAGTTGGGAACATGGATAATTGTTGTTCATTAAGTCTTGTATTATTTTTAATTATCTGACCCACACCTCTAACTGCGTCCCAATGACTTTTCCCATTATAACTATTTCTGAAAGTTCCAGCTACATTTTTACCTACACAATTATCTGGTCCTCCTAAAACATTTGTTCGAGGTACACCTTTAGTTATAGCATTTTCAACACCTGTTTTTCTAGTAGAACTACAAGTGTAAGGTTCCACGATATACATTTTAGATGGATTACTCATATTACTAACTAAATCTTCAGCGTGTTTAGCTCCAGCACTAAATAAAACAACAAAAGCGTTAGGATTTTGTTGTAATGATTTAACAGCACCAGAACCATCAGTATACCTGTGTGAAATTATTTTAAAATTACCACCTAAACCTTTTCTTAAATCAGCTTCTTGTTGACTTAAAGATTTGTCACCACTTCTAGTGTCTAAACCACCTACAAAGATTACTGTTGGTGTGTTAGTATTAATATCAACGTTAGGTTCAACGTCACCAACAATTTCATCATCACTTGTGTCTTGATATTTTTTATCACTACTTCCAAATAGTAAAGAAGATGTCTCAGGACCTACTATGCCGTCAACTGTTAAATTATTATCTGTTTGGTATTTTATAATTGCATTACGAGTCTCGGGACCGAACTGTCCATCAGCACCAAATTTTGGTAAATCATAACCTAAATCTAATAACTTTTGTTGTATGTCTTTAATATCACTACCTCTACTACCTAACCTATTTTCATTTAATTGTGTGGGGGTTGATTTATCAGGATATAATTCATTTATTTTATTTATCATATAACTTCCATACCAATCATCAGTGTCTATATCATATTCCCATGTGTCAGCTATGGTGTGTTCTTTATCATAATCAAAGTCCTCTTCTAAAACTCTGTCAGTATCATCTTCATGTTCTTCCGACATCACTTCGACTACCTCATCATCCGTTGATAAACATCCCATATAATCATCTAGGTCATGGTGACTGTCGTATACACACCCTAACTCATGTGGGTCAGATGTACTGTATACTGTTTTTCTATATATTGGATAATAATATAATTCTATTGTTGGGTCTTCCCAACTATTACACTCACACTCATCATCATAGTGGACATCCTCTAACTCCTGTTCATCACAAGGCCTGTATTCCTCCTCCTCTTCATCCATAATTTCACCCTCTTGACATTCACACTCCTGTCTATAATCTTCACTTATACCTTCTTCATCACAATCATCATAATAAGATTCTGTGTCATAATCACCATAAACGTAAACTGTGGATTCATAAATGTAGGGTATAACCCATTCTTCTACTTCTTCATTACCCCTTTGTATATTGTATTTACATAAAAAAGTTAAGTCTTCAGCTGTAGTAGGAGGTACATTAAAAAATCTATTTAAGGTTGACCTAAACTCTACAAACTTATGTGGTGAATTTTTAGACATCGACCACGCAGTGTTTAATACTCTCTCTGCACTTTTTGTAAACTTAACTTCCCCTTCACTTTGTTCGTCTAATCTTCTTCTAATGGTACTAATAGCTTCAGGATATTTTGGTCGTACTGTTTCACTGTCTTTACCATCATAATCTACTTGGTCTAACACATGTCTCATAGCATTTAATGCGGAAACTCTTTTATCGTTAGAATCTAGAACTACCCACGGAGCATTACCATGTGATGTATCTTTTAATACTCGTTCTTTATAGTCAGTATACTCATCCCATTTTTCTCTGGACGCTTCATCGTTTGGTGAATATTTCCAATACTTAAGTGGGGACTGTTGTCTAATGGTAAATCTTTGTTCTTGTTTTCCTTGAGTAATCGATAACCAAAACTTAATTAGTATGACCCCTCTACTTAATAAACTTTTTTCAAAGGGAACAACTTCTTTCATAAACTGTTCGTACTCTTCTTTTGAAGAATATCCCATTACTGGTTCTACTATTCCTCTATTGTACCAACTCCTATCAAAAAAGGTTATCTTACCTGGTTCAATATATTTTTCATATCTCTGGAACCAATTTTTCTTTTCATCTTCAGTAGGTATACCTAAAGCTACTACATTATAATATCTCGGGTCTAGATATTCTGTTAATTTTTTAATTGTCGAGCCTTTACCTGCGGTGTCTCTACCTTCAAATACTAAAACTACTGGTACATTATTTTTCTTTACCCATTCCTGTAATTTTAATAACTCTATTTGTAAAAGTTCTTTTTCAGTTTTAAATACTTTTTTAGGTATTCTAGATTTTTCTTGTTCTACTTCATCGTAATACTCACTGTCTTCTGGCACTTGTCCTTGAAGTAATTTCTTTTCGTATTTAGCTCTTTTGGGTAATGATTTATTTAACCTACTTAAATAGTCTATAACAATTTCATTATTGTTCCCACTTTTTAAAAGTTTGTTTTCTAATCCTCTTAACATTGTTGGGAAATCTACCAGGTCTATATAATCTGAATCTTTTAACTGGTCCACTAATCTGGAAACCTCTTCGTCATAGATTTCATTCTCGTCCAAAGTATCTTGTAACTGTTGTAGATATTGATTTAACTCGTCAGGAGTATCACTTTTTTGTTCTGGTCTTTTAAATAAACTACTTAAAATATCAAAAAATCCTTCGTTTATAATTTTTTTACTTTCATTAAGTGGTAGTGGGTCATTTGTTCCCAAATCAATTAATACGTAATTACCGTCCTTCATACCTACATTGTCTATACCTATATCTACCCACCTTCTTCCTGTTTTTTCAACCTCTTTTCGAATGTTCATTATATCATCATAAATCTTATTACATTTATCATAATCATCTACTGGTGGATGTACTACCGCATCACCATTAGGGTCAGTAAAATCTACATATATGGGTTTATCCTCACTACAACAACAATCAAACCAATCTTTTTCTTGTTGGGGTGTGGGAGAATCTACTTTATCCATTATAATTAAATATGCTGGTTTACTATCGTCGGTATAAATACTTTGGTCGTCTGGGTCGATAACCTTACTTTCATGAACTTTAACTATGTGTTCACTATCTATACCCTCCAGTTCTTTAGCTGTTATATATTCTGCTTTATCTCCAGTAATTTTAACAACCAAATCTTTGTCCGTAATAATAGCTACCCCATTACCACCTCTCATGGTTGTTACTACATTACCTAAATCAGATAATCCTGTAAGTTTTTCTAATATTTGTTCAGGGGGGTATTTTAATTTAACATCACCATGTTCTACATTTACTACATATGAATCTAGTTCATCACTACTTACTGAACTTAAAATTTCATCCCTTAGTTCTGGGTTAGTTCGGTATTGATTATCTATTGCCCATTGTAACTCTGGGTCAATATTTTCATTAATATTTAGTGAATTTTGTCTCATTAATCATAAATATCTGAGACTATAGAAGATTCGCTCTATGAAATTTATTGATTAGTCGATGTTTTTCTTTTTTGTTTTCTGTGGTAACTACCTTTTCTTCGAAAAGTGCCCATACAACTTCTTTTTGTAATTGTGGTTGTGTAATACCAAAAAGTTTGAGGTCCTCCCTATCTTTTATTTGGTCTTTGAGTATGCACTCTACTATTTTATCAAATATTTTATTTTGATTTTTAAAGAATTTAATATTGTCCGTATTTTCTTTGTTCTCTTTCGAATTGTTCATATGACATAACTAAAGGTTGTGGGTAATCAGGTACTGCGACTAGTAATTGATTACTACTTAAGTGTCTTATAATCATAGGTACGTGTACTCTCATAGTTATAAATAGATTAATTTACATATTTATATTACCAGGGTTTATATTATGTTCTCTTCTTTTTTCTTCTATTTCTTTAGCCATTTTTTTATTCCTTTCAACTACTTCCATTCTTCTTTTTTGTAAATCCTCTTGATGTTTATTTTTTCTATCTTCTTCATCAAATCTCTTGGTTATACTATCCACCTTGTCCATTAACATTTTAGTCATGTACATATTATTTTTAATTAATTCTATAACATCTTCAATAGTTTGGTCTCTGTGAACTACATTTTGATAGTATTGTAAGGATTGAATGGCTTCTTTAGGACTTAAAAAATCTCTACTTGGTACTAAGTATTCTTTCCCGATTTCGAATGTCGGGAAGACTGCACTTCTAGTTAGGGACTTGACGTGGTCCCAGTCTTTTTTATGTTCTTTATAATCTTTTTCAGTGTATGAAACTCCAGCTTCATCTAATTCTTTTTTCATTTTAGCACAATAACCACACGTTGGCATGGTGTACATAAAAATTTCAGGTTTATCCATAATTTATTTTTTTAATATATTAAATTTATCTCCTTGTTTTATTTTGTCAAGTATTTCTATACCTTTTATAACCCTACCAAAGCAAGTATGAACTCCATCTAGATGTGAAGTTGTATGTCTGTTAAGACATATAAAGAATTGGGAACCTCCAGTATCCTTACCTGCATGAGCCATAGATAAAACACCTTTTTCATGATATTGTTTTTCACTATTTGTTTCACATTTAATTGTATGTCCTGGTCCACCTGCTCCTGTACCTTCGGGACAACCACCTTGTACCACAAAACCTGGAATAACTCTGTGAAAATTTAAATCTGTATAAAAATTATTATTAACTAAATTTTTAAAATTTTTTGTAGTTAAAGGAGTTTCTTCATATAATGAAATTATCATATCTCCATGTTCAGTTGTTATTCTCATTGGTTTTTTAATTTTTGTTTTTTCAATTGTTCTCCCATTTTATTTTTTATTTTATCAGTTACCCTACTTCTAATATTTTTAAGGATGTTAAGACCTAACTTATATGTTATATAAATTATTGAAATTCCAACTATTAATACAATCCAATTGACTAGTAATGGGAAAAGTAAGTCTGAGAAATATGTTTTAAAATCTGTATATGGTACAAAGTTAAAATTAGAATTATATTGTGTCCATTTTTCTATGTCCCCACCAAAATTTTCAAGTTGTTTTTCTGTGGGAGGTTTACAATTTGTACACATTCCTCTTTTATATAAAACATACATTGTTTCTAATCCTTTAAATAAAAAAAAGATTATTAACATTTTCCACTTATGTTTTTTAATAAATGGGATAACGTTTCCTTTTTTACTAAGACTTACAGCTATTTTATCCAACCATTGTATATATTTTTCTAACATACTGTGTAATTAATCCAAAATTTTATCTACTAGACCATACTCTAAACATTTTTCTGCGTCCCACCATAAATCATGTTTGAGAATCTCATCTAATTCTTTATCGGGAACCTGGGTATATTCTTTATATAATTTTTTTATCATCTCCATTAACCTTGTGTTATTTTCCATATCATCAACTAGGTCAGAATATTTACCCCAACTCCCAGCACTTAATTGGTGTATTAACATGTAAGCGTGTTTATGCATGTATCTTTCTTTACCTACCACACTTATCATTGTACCCGCACTAGCAGCACATCCTTCAATAATTGTTACGACTTCACATTTTGTATTTCTAATCGTATCTAGGGTTGAAAGCCCTGCAAAAATACTACCACCATATGAATTAATGTGAAGATAAATTTTAGGTAATTCTGTCCCTAACTTTAAACTAGTAGTTTGAAGTTTCACATCTAATTCATTTAGTTTTTTATTTAATTCCAACATCTTAGGTCTTTCTACTTCTGAATAGAAATAAATGTGGTTGTCTACATTTGTAATTTGATTTGTACTATCACTGGAAGCATTGGTTTCTTCACCTTTGGCTCCCCAAATTGGTTCTTTTTTCATTTTAACTTCTTTTTTGAATTATTTCGTCGATTATTCCGTAGTCTAATGCTTGTTGTGCATCCAACCACAAGTCTCTTTGTGCATCTTTTTCTACTCTTTTTGCTGTTTTACCACAAGCTTTACCTAAAATTTCGAACAAAATCTTGTTAGTTTTTTCCCACTCGTCCATAGTAATACGAGCGTCTTGGATGTTACCTACTGCTCCACCACTAGACTGGTGTAACATTGTTTTACTGTAACGTAAAGAACTTCTTTTACCTTTAGTTCCCACACCTAATAGTACTGAACCCATTGATGCTGCCATACCAGTATTTAAAGTTCTGATATCACATTTAACATATTCCATTACATCTACAATACCTAAACCAGCTTTTACTGAACCACCAGGAGAATCTATATGTAATGTAATGTCGTCATCATTAATCGTATCTAAGTACATTATTTGTGCCTGTAACACTTGTGCTGTTATATCCATTACTGGTCCAGATAACCATATTATTCTTTCCATCATTAATCTAGAAAAAATGTCCATCTGGGTTGCTCTCATTTCTCTTTCCTCTAAGATGTAGGGAGTTAAGGCATTTTCATAATCCCATAAAGTTGTAGAACTTATAGGGTTTTTCATACTTCTAGCGTATAAACTAAAATCTTTAATTATATTATCTTTCATATTTTTTATTTATTTTCTGTTTTCCATTCTTCACCAAAATCTCCAATATTTGCTCTATGTTCATCACTAGGGTCATACTTTCTAGTAACGTAATATGCAAGAATCGTACCTGGTTCCAAAGCTTTATATCCATGATATATACCTGGTGGTATTTCTAATACTTGAGGATTTTTATCTGATAGGTATTTAAACTCACATCCATCTTCTTCTGTAGCCCAACCAATTTTTAAACTTCCTTTCAGACAAATCCAATAGTCAGTTTGTTTTTCATGTTTGTGCCACGCAACAATGTGTTCTGTAGAATTTATATAACTAACATTAATTTGTCCTTTATCTAAAGGAAATACATCTAATAATCTTTGTGCTCTGTCGTCTTCGTGATAATTCATGTAATAATTATACTAAATAATAACAGTTAAGAAAAGTCTAATGCAAAAAAAATGGGACCTAAGTCCCATGTAATTGTTAACACTCTAGAATATACTTCATCTTTCCCATTGCATTTTTAATTTGTGATTTAGGGACCCAAAACTCAAACTCACCCATCTCTTCGATTTTTTCTTTTAATTTCTTATTAAATTCCTCTATCTCTGATTTGGTGGTAGGTCTTGTAATTCCTAGATGTTTTGCACATACTGGTCCCATTCCCGAAGCCTTTGATATCCAATCAGTGAGGTCTCTTCCACAATTACGACAACACCCAACATCAGTAAAAGTCATCTTCCCTTTTACTCTAACTGCTTTAGGAGTAAGTGCAGTGATTTCTGAAACAGTAACAGTAATAGGTGTTACTTTACCTAAGTCATACTCTTCTGAAATTCCTCTTGCCACATACCTTTTTAAAACCAGGTCAACATTAACTTTAATAGGTTTGATAGTACCTTTAGGTTTTTTAGGTGTGAAAAATTTCTTAACCGCTTCCATTTGTTTTGGGGTTAGTCTTCCCCAACGGTTGTATCCATTTAGTACTGATTTAAGAAATCCGTTATCTCCTGTGTAGTCTTTAAGTTTTTGTATTGTTTCCTGGTCTGTCATGTAAAAAGTATTAAGTGTGAATAATTGAACAATACAAATATACAAAAATAATTTTAAAATACAAACTTAATTGTAAATTATATTACTAAACTAGGTTGGGGATTTAAATGTTTCAATATTGACAACTCTTTGGCTTTTGCTTCTACCATAATATCTACGTCATTACCATAGGTATCTGGTATCTTGTCCACATAGTCGGAGTGTGCTTGTGGTTTTATTTTTTCATTACTTTCATGTAGTGATTTAGATTCGGAATAATGTACCACAGGTGTAATATCTGTAGGCCATGTAGAGATTGCTAATTCCAAAGCTTCTTTTTCTGAAAGACCTCCAGTACAAAACTTGTGGTGGTGATAGTCAAAGACTATTGGGATACCTATCTTTTCATGTATATACATTAAGTCTTTAACTGAGTACATGCTCGCTTTGTCATCATTTTCAACTGTAAGACGAGTCTGGACTGACTCAGGTAATAATTTGAAGTTCTCACAGAATCGGTCCATAGCTGCCTTTTTATCACCGTAGACACCATTACAATGAATATTAATTTTATTGTAAGGTGTGCGTGATAATTCTAATAAATCAAAAACTTTACCGTGATTGGTCAAATCAGTTATAGTATTTTTTACCACATGTTCTCTCGGTGAGACTAGGACATTAAAAGGTCCTGGGTGTGTAGTTAGTCTTAAACCGTTGTCTTTAGAGTACTGACCACAACTACTTAATATTGTTTGAATCGTCCCATACTGTGGTAGGTCTTCTATGTTGTACTCAGAAGCCCAGGGAAATATATCTGAAGATACTCTAAAAAACTTAATACCATTTTTTACATTCCAAAGTATAATTTTGTATAGGTCCGTACAATTTAATAACGCTAGTTCTCCCGCATAATCAATACCTTTACTTAAAAAGGTTTTTTTAATCATTGACCTATTTGTGGTAATTTTTGGTTTTTGACCACTTAGGGTCATGTTTATACAAGCGTATCCTAAATTCATAATAATGTAATTGCGTAATAAATAATATAGATACTGTAAACTAGTTTGACGACAGTACCCAAAACAAATCCAACAAATGCACCTAAAGCAACTTTTAAAGCTTGTGAATCATTATCCGTTTCACTTTGTGCACCTATAAATGCACCTATCAGTGCACCTATTAATATCCCTACAGGTGGAACTAATAACCCAATTATGGTACCTATTATTGTACCTCTAATGGCATTTTTACCACCACCTAACTTCTTGACTCCTAATATCTGTAAGACATAATCACCTACAGTAGATAATAACATAAAGAACCCTAGTATCCACATCATTTCAGTAGACACAGGAAAATCAGTAGTTCCGTATATTAAAACCAACCCCATATAACTAATAAATGGGCCTGGTATTCCTGGGACTATAGAACCTGAGATTCCTACTAAAAAAATTATAAAAGATACTATGTATATTATTTCATCCATATTTCAAAAGTAATTAATATTTATTAATAAAACAAATAAAATGAGAAATCAAATTAGAAAACTATTAAGAGAGTTCAGTATTGATGAGATTAGTAGAACCGACTATAAAGATGGTGAACTAGTTGTAGAATATACTGATGGTTTTGATTATCCTCGTTATATGGTATACCATGAAACTGATGACTCAAGTGAAATAGTAGCTGAGTTTGACTCCAGATATTTTGATGCTGGTATGGTACAGTTAATAACTGACTATTTAAAGACTCGTTAACTATGTCTGAACTTTCTGAAAAATCACAAATTAAATTAGATGTTAAAGCACTCATAGGTATGATTGTTGGTGTGGTTTCTATCGCAGGAATATGGTTTAGTTTAACTGCAGAAACAACCAGACTCAGGTTGGATATGACAAGAATGGAGGAAACTGTAGAGTCTAACCATAATTGGATAATTGAGTTTGAACCACCAGAGTCCGTCCAAGAAACAGTTATTAAGTTAAGGAAAATGGAAATAGAGAACGCTCTACTTCACTACCGTATAGAACAATTAGAAAAAGAACTAGGTAAAAATCTGAAGTAACAATTCAATAGTTTCAGTCTTAACAAAATTCTCATCATGTATTTTACTACTATTGAAACTATGAGCGGTATCAAATCCTACTACCCAACCACTGTCTTCATGTTGACTATAAGTTAATCCACCAATCGCGTCTACACCTAATTCATATAACTCATAATAAGTTTTTTCATAAAACTTATGTCCTTCTGGTATTGAAACATAACCATTACCCCATCCATGATTAGAATAAGGTAACCATGTAATAGGTTTTATTTGTACGGTATTGTTAGGAATGTAACCTAACTGTTCAGCTTGTTTAATTAAATCATACATTTCTGAACCTGGTTTAAACCCCACTAATTTAAGGTACTGGATTCCTTCCAGTCCTTTTTCGTTTAATAACTCCAATCCTTTTTCTTCTTTACTCATCTTTGTTTTGGTTTATACAATTTGTGCAATCAATTCATCCTTATTAGTAAAGACATCTTCTTGACTATACCAATCGTATGAACTTTGGGTACTTTTTGTATGTGGATGTATGAAATCTCTTTTTGTTTCTATAAGATAATCTATTTCAATACCCGACATTTCAGTAAGAGTTCCATCTGAATTACCCTTAGTATAAGGTTGTTGTTCGGTAACTCTAATCTTGTCTATCCTATTTTTACTTATCTTTTTATCTCTTAATACATAGACATCTTGCCCTACTTCATACTTTACATTATATTGTTTACTCATCTTTGTTTTGGTTTAATTCTTTTACAACTTTATTATAGAATTCATTATCTGATTCCATCTTTTGTTTGAATTCATCAAATGAATTTAAGTAACCGTCTGGTGGTGTTGTTGGTAACCAATCGAATCCCCACTTCATTAATGACTGTTCATATAGTTTTTCTAATTTACTCATTTTTTTTGTTTTTTGTTCGTTGGTAGTAACCACATGTCACCACCAAACATAATTTCTAATAATCTAGGTTCTGCTTTATCAATCTTAGAAAACAATCGTAAAGTTCTTACTGTATCGTGTTTCATCATTTTCATAACTTCTCCCTGAATTCGTTCTTGTGAAACAACTTCTTCCAACTTATCTATAAGACCTGGAGTGAAAATTGCTTCCCATACAGTTTCGTGAATTTGGAAACCTCTGGTAATGTGAAATCTTAATGCACGAATCATACGAAGAGGGTCATCTAAAAAGGTGGTAACTGGGTCCAAAGGAGTAACCAATAAGTTTAAAATTAAATGGAGTTGTCCATCAAATAAATCTATAATGTTACCGTCTAAATCTTTTGCTAAAGCGTTAAGTGTGAAATCTCTTCGAGTTAAATCATCCTCTAAGGTACCCAATCTAAGGACTGGTTTTCTGGTACCAGGAATCACACCAACTTCTTTTCTTGCCATTACGAAATCCGCAACTAACCCTTCGTGTTGATGTCCTTTTGGGAATTTAGCTCTTACAGTAAAACAATCTTTTGTCTCCAAAAATATTTTAAATCCTGTGGATTTTAAGTGGTTCAACATTTGTTCCCACCCTTCATCTACTGTCTGATTAATATCGTCTAGTACAAAAGTGAAATCAATGTCGTTAGTTTGAACACCTAGTAGCTCATCTCTAACACAACCCCCTACTTCAAATATCTTTGGCATAATTTCTAATTTTTTATTAACACTAATGTAGAGAAAATATTTTAAATGGCCAAATAAAAAAACCCCCAATCGTCATTGAGGGTTTAAAAATTTCAGGAAGGGGGTCGTTGTTCGTCATTTTGGTTACAATTTAAGATTGCTGTAACCTTCCTTTCTATAAAAACGTGAACATGTCACGATAATTGTCAAATCTTCTGGGTAGTCAGAATCAAGTTGTGGACTCTTATTTTACTTAGGACTCCTGAGACTAAGTACCCCTTGTTTAGTTTGGCAGGTGGGGAGTAACTTCCACCTCTCTTCTCTGGTTTTGATTTAAAGTTAAATTTTGCCGGAGAGATTCTTTGGTCTACCCATCAGACCGTGATTGGTTCGTATCGAGGTGAGTCGATAGTCTCCATCATCATGTTGTAAGGAGTGAACTCCTCACATGTTAAAACACTTTTCATGATTGAAGGAGAGAAACCAGATACTAATGCTGTTCCCATCTCATTAACTGAAGTAGGGAAATTGTCATTCCTAGAGTTTAAGTTCCAGTAAACGACATCTGGCATTTCGTATCCAGCATCTTTATACATTCCTTTAATCATTTGTTGTGCGGTTGGATTCCACTCAGATACACCAGCCCAATTACAACCTCTAGTTTTACCTAGAGCCGTATCAAATTCCATGTCTGATAGAATCAATACCTTTGTTGGCATATCATCTTGTGAAACTCGGTTTTTGACAGCTTGGTCTAAAATTAGTTTAAAGGTCGCTTCTAAGTTAGTGTTCATACCCCAGTCCGCTCGTTCTAGTTGATTCATTCTATCCCTTAGGTTACCATTAAGGACTTGAAGTTTTGGTCGTGCCGAGAACGTTATAAACGTATCTTGGAATTGACCTATGTTTCTTTCCGAAATGTATAAACCTAGGGAGATGGCCACATCCATACAAGTAAGGTTAGGATTATTTCCCGCAAAACACCCCATTGAACCTGAGACATCAACTACTGGAAGAATTCTTTCTTCAGAACCTTCCATATAGTTAGGTAAAGCTTTCCACTGTTCACTCGCGACATCAGAGTCACCGAACTTGATGGACTTGGTAATGTCGTAAGGGTACACCGCTCCCGCGTTGATTTTAGCAGTTCCTTTTTTCAAAGACTCTACATACTCACGATATCTTTCCCCGTCATTTCTGTGAAATGCTTTTTGGTATCTAGATGATGCCAAGGATGGTAATTTAGAATAGTTAATATTCTCCCATTCCTTAGAACACATACTGGTTTCCACCACATTAGTTAATCCTACTAAAGTTTTTCGGTACTCTTTAGGAGTCATTTTCATATACTTTCTAATAGTATTCGCTTTAACTCCTTTTCTAGGCATCCACTTTGCACATAACCCATCTTTGTTCTCCAAAGCAGTTTTGATTAAGTTTAGTGGTTCCAACCAACAGTTAGTACTACCGACAAGTGTCAAAATGTCATCCCATCTTCCATATTCACTAATTAAGTGAACATTTTTGTTTAGTACATCACTGTGATTTTTACACAACCAACCTAGTAAATCTCTAAAAATTTGTCTTTCACCAGCACCACCTCTTACGTCTCTTGCCCAGAATAAAATTCTCATGGCTACTAGAGCGTCTTCGTTATACGCTTTTGAGAATTTAGAAACAAGTCTTTTCTTGTCCATACCTCTCATCGCACCTATCTGAAAGAATAGGTCTACACAGTGATTTAAAGTAGATGAGTTAGTTGTCATCCCGTTTTCGGTTACTGTGTCTTGTGTCTGAAGTGCGTCTCGTAAATTCATAGTTTTTAGTGTTAAAGTAATTTTTGAATAGTATTATAAGTAGTTAATAAAATAGTAAAAGTCACTAACGTTGTTTAATTATATAAAAAAAATCCCCCTCGTCAACCCCCAGGGGTAATATTTTTTAATTTTTTTTATCTATTATATTAAGATTTATATTTTCCCATAAATCTTTTTAGATTTTCAAGTTTGTCAGTAGCTGCAGCAAGTTTGTCCAAAGCTGACATCGCTTCCTCAACTTGTTGTGGATGTTCTCCAATACCCACACTATTCATCATGTAGTTGTTTAGTGTGAATTCTGCTTCTGCTTTTTCTGCTTTACATTGAGTTTTAAGTGCGGTGTACATTAATTCTTTTCCTTCCATGTTGTACATTAATTTTTTTTCTTTCATTTTGGGTAATTTTTTAATTGTTATTTGGTAATTCTAAAAATATGGGTCCGTGATTTCCGAAGTAACCGTCAGCTATATTGTAGTCATAAAACTCCTGTGCTTCAGGTAGTGTCATTTTGTCACGTTTCATAAGTGTTAATATAATAATGTTGACTGAATAAATCAACCTAGGTTCTAAATCTTTTGAGTGTCCTACTCCAACTATGGCATCATCTAAACCATCGAGTACTATAGCTTCTGGATTTAATTCTGTAATATGTTCTAGGATTGGGTTTTCTTCTTCCATAATTTTATATTTAATAAAATAATAAGAAAAATAAAATGGATAGACAAGTGTTAATGGAAAGAAACAAATCCACCCTTGGATGCGGCTTCAAAAGCTTTTTTCCAATCTTCATATTTAGATAAAAACCATTTAGTGTCATCTACACCATATGCTTTTTCTGGGTGTATTTTAAGATACCAGTTATCTACTTCTTGTTTAACTTTGTTTTCGTAATTAACAAAGTCATTATAAAGTTTTTTACTAATGTCTGGACCTATTATTCCCTCCGCGTCGGAAAAGTTAATTAATTCTAAAAATGGTGGACTATCTGGTTCATAGAGTTGGTCACCCATTGACCACACTTCATCAGCTCCTCCTTCATATCCTGCAGCTAACGCAAGGTCATTTCTCCATGTGTTATAACCTGAATAACTTCCTGCTCTAAAGTAATTAATACCACTATCATCTCGTGGTACTTCATACCAACCAGGTTCTATGCCTTTCATATGACCTCCAAAATAACCCCGGTCTGGGTCTAAATAATATAAGTAATTATTATTACCTTCATTGAATCTGCTTTTTTCCCACTCCTCATACTCTCGGTTGAATGCTTCTACACCTTCTGGAACTTCTTCATCAGGTATACGTTTTACGTTGGGGTAATATGAAATATCTAATCCCATTATTTCATTAATATTTTAATTTTTTCTACACCTTCTTCAATTTCTTCAAAATCTACATCTGGTGTTAAATAAGTTTTACTTTTTTCTTCGTGGTCTACAATACAAGCTGTGGGAATGTATTCAGTTTTAGCTTCTTCACTAACTTTTTCCCATTCTTTATCATATCTTTCAATATCTCTAACTAAAAACTTAATATTGTTTTCTTCTAATAACCCTTTCATTTTTGTACACCAAGGGCAACCATCTTCTGAGTATAATAATAATGTCTTCATTTTAATTTAAATAATAGTTAAGTTTATCTTTGTAAAAAGTTTTGTCTCTAACCCCTACTAATCTTTCAACCTCTTCACCATTTTTATAAATGATTACTGTTGGTATACTTCTTACACTGTATTGAGAGGAGGTGTTTGGGTTATCTGTAACATTTAATTTGCCTACAAATGCTTTCCCCTCAAAATCTGTTTCTAATTCCTCGATGGTTGGCCCTAATACTCTACAAGGTCCACACCATTCTGCCCAAAAATCTAATAATACTACTTTATTATCTTTTAATGTTTGGGTTACTGTACTGTCATTCACTTCCATAATTATAAATATTGTTTTACTTTATCTAAAGCCTCTTCAACAGTATCAAAATCTCTACCTGCTGATATATAAACACCTTTACCTTTATTTTCTAATAATATTGTGGGAGTATACATTATAGTGTCCGGATAAATTTTTGACTGTTGTTTTCTGATGTCTTCCCATAATTCTCTGTGCTCTAAGACTTCTATAGTTTTATATTTTAAATTTTCTTCCTTTAATTTTGTTTTGAGAGCTACACATGTTTTACACTCCCATTGACTAAATAATGTTAATTTCATGATTATACTTCTATTGTTCTAAATTTATTTTCAGCTATTACTAAACTATTGTAAATTGTTTTAGTTAGTAAGTATGGGTCAGCATTACTTGCTGGTCTTCTATCTTCTAAATAACCTTTCCATCCATTTTCTACAGTAGAAATCGGAATACGAATACTTGCTCCTCTATCACTAACACCATAACTAAATTTACTAATATGTTGTGTTTCATGTAAACCCGTTAATCTTTTTTCATTTTCTTCTCCGTAAACTTCAATATGTTCTTGATGGTTTTTACCCATTTCTTCACATATAGAATTAAACATTTGCTCTCCACCAATTTCTCTGGTTAAGTCACTTGAAAAATTAACGTGAAGTCCAGAACCATTCCAATCTCCTTCTACTGGTTTAGGTTTAAAGTCTACCATCAAATCATATTTTTCAGTTAATCTAATTAAAAGGAATCTAGATAACCATAATTCATCACTAGCTTTCTTAGCTCCTTCAGCAAACAATTGGTACTCCCATTGTCCAATCATTACTTCCGCGTTGGTTCCAGTAATATTAAGATTAGCTTCTAAACAAACTTGTAAATGTTCTTCCACTATATCTCTACCTATGACATTTCCAGCACCTAACCCACAATAATAATCTCCTTGTGGTTTAGGAAAACCGTCGGTAGGAAAACCTATAGGGCCATTCTTTTTACTAAGGATATATTCTTGTTCAAAACCAAACCAATATTGGTCGTCATCTACCAAGTCATATCTTTTATTTGTGATGTGTGGGGTACCGTCAGAATTCAAAACTTCACACATTACCAGATACCCATCTAGTCTTTGTGGGTCCATTATAACGTGAACTGGTTTAAGAATACAATCTGACTTATTTCCTATTGCTTGATTGGTTGAGGAGCCGTCGAAACTCCAATTAGGTAATTCCTCGGGACACGGTATTACTCTACCATTATAAGCCATTGTTCTTTTAGCTTGCATTTTTGGACTGTCCATTGGGTCGTAGTCCCAGACTTTAGTTTTACTTCTTAACTTTTGTGTTGGTTCATTCCCATCCAACCAAATGTATTCTAATTTTACTTTCATCTTGTTTGTTATAAAAAATTTATTTTAAGAAAATATACAAAGTATGATTAAAAAGGTAAATCATCTCTCATATAATTTTCGTGTCTAACCCGGGGTGTTGCGGGTACTGTAACCCCTGGGTGTTCATGTGTTATCGTATCATCACTTATAAATCTATCAACTTTTACATCGTATTTTAAAGTCTCAATATGGTTTGTCATTTTATTACTAATTTTAATAATAGGTCTTGTGTTATTTCTAGGTTTACAAGAGTAATCTAAAAACTCTTTTCGTAAAACTTTCATAACAACTTCCCAGTCTCCTGTAGGATTATTATTGTATTTCATTCTCGCTTGAATTAGGTTTGGGGTACTTTCCTTTATTCCTCTATCTACCCAGTTGTATATTTCTCCTCTATCCAACCTAAACTCACAAGTCATTCTTTCCATTCCACTTTCATGATTTTTTCTAACCGAAATTATAATACATTTGTATCTATTCAAATAAGTTCGTACACAGTGATTTTGTATTTGCCCTTCTTTAAAGTAATCATTATCATCCTTTAATACTTTCACAAAATATGTGTCCCCGTCTAATTCTATAGGTTTTTCTATGTGAGTAATAAAATCATTAGGGTATAGATAATTGACTTGTGTGGTTCTTTCACATTCATGAACTAAATTAGACCATTCACTATGTTCCTCGTTAAATTTATCCAAGGTTTTAGCTTTTATCTTTTTAAGGATACCATGCCCTTTTAGTTTATTTTTAATTTTAAAATGGTCTAACAGTAAATCTATAAAACCAGTAATCCTTCCAGGGTCTTTACAGGTATTGTATATATTAATTATATTATTTTTCTCATACTTGGAGAGTTCATTACAATACCCAATATTAGTAATTAAATGTTCTGGTTGGGTAAATTTACTATCCTCAAAATTTTTACTATAAGCTAGTAGATGAGTCGATATTCTTTTTACCCCATCATCACCTAAAGTTTTTTGAAGGAAGTGTAGGTCTGTTATATTAATCTCTGGTTCTAGATTAAGTAATTTATTGTAAAACTTACCTTTAAGTTCTCTTTCACCTAATATAGTATGAATTAAGTTCATATCATATTTTCTTAACTTTTTAATCCCGGGATAATGTTTGAGTAAATAATAAGTGTAATCGTTAGAAGTTTTAATTCCCCATACTTTAACAAACCATTTTACAATAATTTCACTTAATAGTTCAGATGGGGAATTACTATCATGTGGAACCACACTAATGTCTACATCTAATTCTTCTACTAATTCTATCAAAGCTTTTATAGGTTCTACTTTGGGGGTTGGTGTGTTAGTCGGAAAGGTTGTTCTAGGTTGGGTAGGGTGTATCAACCCGCCAAATATATTAATGAACTTTAAAGGATTAATTATGTTTACAATTTTTGAAAAATCGTTCTTGGTTGTGCTAGTTCTTTTACGTCGATTAACAAAATTAGATATGGTTACATAAAAGTTTTTAGTTTTTAAATTAAAGGTAATGTGAATGTCATTACTTTGTTTAGCAAAATACCTATGACCGACACTTCTACTTTTACAAAAATTAAATAGAGATAATTTAATCTTATCTTCATTTTTTTCTAAGACTAGTGTTGTTCTCCTAACCAAAGCACTGTTGAGTATGTTCACAGATTTTTCTAACCATTCTTTCTCCCCTATAAATTGGATATCGCCTTTAGGTGTAAAGAACCCCACCTCCACATGTTTTATACCCTTAACATCTTTTTTTTGTACGTAAGGTACACTAGTTTTTTTTGCCCACTGGTCACTAACTGGTCGAGTGGTTACTCTATTACCATTCAAGTTAAATACTTCTTCTTCGTCTTCAGTATCACCTGTAGGAATTAAATTATAGTCTTCATAAGATAATAGTTCAAATTTTTCGTCTACATCTTTAAAAATTGTTTCCCATTTTGTGGTTTTCTTACTCATAAAACAAATATAGTTAAAAAATTTTATAAAAACAAACCTATTTTTTGTCGTAAAATATAAATTTTTACATAGGTCTTTTTTTAGGTCATGGGTAAAAAAATTAAAGGTTACTTGAATTTAAAGTCCAGATATGACTTTTTTAAATGTTTTTACGATAAAAAAAATATCTTTGTAGTTTTAATTTTTCTAAACTAAACCCTTAATTATGTGAGTAGTGAATGGGAAACTATATTTCTAAACACTAGTACAAAACGCGTGTATGTACCTAAACCTTTGATAAAAAAATATAAAATGGAAAATGTTTTTGGTATGATTAAAGGATTTTTTACTGGAGTATCTGATTTACTAATCACTTTCTTATCGGTAGGGGTCTTAGTTCAAGTATTATTTGGAGGACCTGTATTTGGTATGGATGTAGTAGGTAATGTTACTGCTCTTATCGACTCCCTTGGTAACTCGGGATTTGTAGGATTAATTGCAGTTATTCTATTGTTGAAAATCATTGACAGAAAATAGTATGTCTAAATGAAAAAACCCTCCAGTAGGAGGGTTTTTCTTTACACTTATGTTTTTACTTTTTACGATACATACTCTTCAGCTAGAGTCCAAAGTTTTTTATTAACGTTTAATCTTTGGTCAATATTAGTTAACTCTCTAACAGTTTGTTGTCTTCCAGAGGCCAAAAAGTAGGTAATCCCACCACGAATAATTTTTTCTTGGATGATGTTAAATACTTCCCACAGTTTATTTCCTTGGTCCGCACCTCTTGTTGGTTTAAGAATTTCTGATAATGGTAGATAATCTTGACCATCTTTCCAACGAGTAAGGATAGCTTTCTTAGCGAAGTCTTTCTTAGCAGCTTCAGTTAATTGTGTGTTTTTAAAATCATCAACACACCCCATAATCTTAGGGATAGATGTAACAACTTTATCAGTTATTTGTTGAACATCTTGAAGGTTGTACCATTGATGTTTAATTTTAACTTTTTCAAATGTTTGGTCTGCAATTACCAATCCATTAGAACAAACTAAACGAAATAATCCAGCGTGTAGGTTAAAAGCGTTTCGACCATCGTGTGAATTAGTTAGAACAATTTCTGGAACAATACCATCCACCATAGGGACATCATTGTTTCTAAATCTCAACATATGTTTAGTAAACATACCTTGTCCAGTTCTAGAGTTACGTTGACTAGCGTCATACACTTGCCAACCTTCTTGTCCTAGGTCATTCATAATTTGGGTTGTGGGGATAAAACTGTATTTATCCGATACATTATCTGAGGGTGTTGTAGCGTAAACTGAAGGTGCTACGTTTTCGATGTAAGTTTTTGTTAAAGGTTCCATAATTTTTTCTACCATTTTTATTTATTTATTCGTGTTTATTAATATGATTACAGTACAAATATAATAAATTATTTTGGTAATACAAATAAAATCTAAAAAAAAATATGAGTTTTCATAAAAGATGGTTAAATAAAGATAATATCATACGTGTTTACGAAGATAGGGGTCTGTTGGGTTTGGAAAAATATATAGGTGGAGCGGACGCATTAATAAGTCAAGATGATTTATCTTCTGATATTGTTGATGTATTATTAAGTGAAAAATTAAACTTACCTGAAAAATGGAATAAAATTGCAGAATTAATATTAATAGAAAAAAATGAACGAAAAGAAACTACTATCTAAATTAGAAGATTTATTAAATGAAAAATATGAACCTATCTTAGTGGTTCAATTATTAAGAGTACCTCCACAAGAAGAACTACAATCTTTCGCGAAAGGTCTTTCTGAACAATTTGGTTATAAGGTATTGGTCTTACCTGGTGATATAGAAACAAAGGTAGAATTAATTAGTGTACTTAAAACAGATGTTAAAAAGGTAGAAGACCTAACTAATAGAGTTTTAGATTTAATAGGTAATCTAGAAAAAGAATATAAAGATGTATTAATGCCAGTATCAAATGATGACGAAGAAACCACAAAGTAATTGGGTTAATCACCCAAAACATTATGGTGGGGAAGATAACCCATATGAAGCTATAAAGGTTATTGAAGCGTGGGACTTGAATTTCAATTTAGGTAATGTGGTTAAATATATTTCACGTGCAGGTAAAAAAGACGACATCACACAAGATTTAGAGAAAGCTCTTTGGTATCTAAAAAGAGAGGTTGAAAAATAATCATTATTACATCATATAGTATTTATAGGTATGAAACTTATAAATCAACTTACTTTGTTAATTGAACAGGAGGAGTCTATCAATTTTTATGACTGGAATAAAAAGTCTGCTGGACAACCTATATTTGATTATTTAAGAAGAAATGAGGGAGATGTGGAAGGTAATCATATTCCTTATGTGTATGATGATAAAGTAAAATGGGTCTATAATAAACACAAAAAAATGAAGATGCCTCCTAAATATACGGGAGGGACCAAATATGGTACCTTAACTATAGGTTGGGGAACTACTGACCCTGCAGTTATTAAAGCTTACATGAATAAAACAATGAGTGTTACACAAGCTGAAAAACTAAGTAAACCTGATATACAAGAAGCGGCTAATTGTATTAAAAGATGGCAAACTAGAGCAAATGACAAAGACCATAATGAAAGAAAATTAACCATGAGTATGTATATGGCCATGTCGGATATAGTTTACAACACAGGTTGTTCTGCATTTATAAAGACTCAAGGGATATCTAAGATTGAAACTGGTAAATTTAAAAGTGCTCAGTCTTGGATTGAAAATGAGTTGGATTGGGGTCACCCTAAAAGAAGGAAGGAGACAGCGAATTTATTTTGTAGAGATGGTGGTTGTGTGGACAACTAACTAATATTTATATTATATGAAAAAGATAATCAAAGAAAGTGGCATAAAGGATATTAATAAAATAGCTAAAAGATACCCTAAAGCTGAAATATATTTTCATCAAGACCTGGATGGAGTAGTATCTGCAATAGCCATGAAAGAATACCTTGAGAAATATGGTATTAATGTGGTGGATACACATGTTATACAATATGGTGATAAAGAATTTTCTGTATCTAAACCTAAAGCTGAAGGGGATACAATGCAAGTATTAGTTGATTTTGCTCATGGTAAACCTATGTTTACTATTCACACTGACCACCACGATAGTCAATCTGGTGTGGAGGATGACACTTCAACTCAGTTTAGAGGTGCGAGGTCTAATGTTGAGACTCTTTCACAAATTGTGAGTCCACAAGATATATTTACAAGTGATGATATAATGAGAATATCTACTGTAGATAGTGCAGATTATGCAAAACATGGTTTAACACCAGATGATGTCATGAACTACATTAAAAAGTTTGACAGTAACGGTACTGTTCCAAGTAATAAATGGATGTTAGCACTTTTAACCAATAAACTATTATTGGCTTATAAAAACAAACCAGGATTCTTAGAATCACTAGTAGATAGGTCTTCGCCCTCGTTGATGAATATTTTTCAAAATATAAATGCTATCGCTGGAGATGAGAATTTCGCGACTCCAGAACAAATGAAACGTAATCAAGAAGATTATATTCAATCCCAAATAGAAAGTGATAAATTAAATTTAGATGGTAATATCATAGTACAATATGGGGGAGGTAGTTTATTTAAACCTGGTTCATATGACCGTTATACACCTTTTAAAATATATCCAGACGCTGACTTTTTAGTGATAGCTTGGCCAATGGGGTTAGTACAAGCTTCTTGTAATCCATTTAAGGAAGATAGAGCACTTAAAGGTATTAATCTAGCTGATATAGCTCAAGAGGTGTTAGGTAGTATTGAGCCTCAACTTAAAAAACATCAAGTTCCAGTTTCAGTAATAAAAAGAATAGGTGAGACAAAAGCAGATGAAGGTAGTATAGGTTTTAAAACTTCGGATTTATTTGCTTTGTATAAAGACAAACTTAATAATATGCCCCCAATGGATTCTCCTTATTATGGAGAAGCTGTTAATATAATAGACACTCCTTGGCAAGCACTCGATGAAGAACAAAAACAAATTTTAGATAGAATAACGGTGTCCGCTTGGGACGTAATTCAAGCCAATAGTGGTGGACATAAGTGTATAACAAACGTAAGTGGGCTTAACTTTTTTTCAAGAGGGACTAGAAATCCTCAAGGTTCCTATAGAAAAAAACCAGGTCAAACAACTCGTTATGTGGAATTTGTAAAATGGGTACAAAACCAAATGGTAGAAAAACTTAAAGAAAAAATAGAACAAAGTTCTATTAACGAAATTAAATATAACATAAAGAAAACACTTTTAGAAACTTCTTTTGTTTCCGATATGTTAGGTGATTTAGGTGCAGCAGCTATCGGTGCAAGTGGTGTGGTAGGAATGCCAGTAATGTTAGCACTAATAGGTAAAAACATTTATGAGGTTAAAAAACATAATACTGACCTAGAAATAGCTCTAGATAAATTTAAAGCTAACCCTACGGCTAAAGACCTTAAACTTATAGAAAAAGAAATGTTTAGTGTAACTTCTGACCTTTTAGATTTAACTTCTAGAATAGTCCAGTTAGCTCCAGACCCAACTGGTGTCAGTGATTTTGCAGCTTTTGTGGGAGAACAAGGTCTTGAGAGATTGGCTCTAGATGAAGTACCTGGGATTTTAGATAAATTAAAAAGTTTACTTGATAAGATTCCTATTGTAGGGAAAAGTGACGTGGTTAAAGCTATGGAAAACGTTGGTTTAGCTCATGAATTGTTAAATAAAATAGGTAAAGAGATTAAATAAAATTTAATGTGTCTCCTAATTTAATTCCTAACTTTTTACATTCTCCTCCATTTAATTCTAATACTTTATTACCTATTCCTTTATAGTTTTCACAGGAATTGGTAGTACATGGAGGGCAATTAGAATGTATTTTAGTCACTTTATTATCTACTAACATAATGATATCCAATGGAATTATACAATTTTTCATCCAGAAAGATTGTTCTCCTACATCGGGGAAATTAAATAACATTCCACCATTCAATTTTTTTCTACCCATCATCCCCAAACTTTTTTGGTTAGGTGTATCCATTACTTCTATTGGTAATATGTTTTTACCTATTGATAATTCCATACATATAAATACCTTTAAGATTATATTTATTATTAAAACCTTGTAAATGAATGTCAGTCTAATTAATGGTATTAATCAAAAAGGATTAATCTTAGAAAGAATAGAAGAAAAAGATTCTGTTGCCAAAAAAACTTTAATGGATTTAGGTGGTATTATAGATGGTACTTTTACCTTTGGTACTGGTATTACAGCTATGTTACCAGCAGTTAAAGAAATGATGTCTGGTACTATGCCTACTATTACCGAACAAGATGTAATCTTACTGTACATAACAGCTATGTGGATTTTGGTAGGGAGACATAAAGATAAAGTTCAAAAACTTATGGAGGTTATAAGAGAAAAAGGACTTACTAAAGGACTGTCTGTAGTTTTAGATTTCTTAAAATCGGTTGAAGATATAGCAATTAAAATAGGTGAATCCTTAGGTTATACAGCTAACTCATTAGCTGATGTAGTAGCTTTTACATTTTTAGCTTTCCCTATATTAGATGGTTTACTTTTCTTAATAAATCAAGGTCTTATACATCCTGGTTCACCCACAGGTTACTTAAAAAGTGTTCTTGTAGGTGTGGGTATAATAGGATTTAAAAATGTGTTTAATCATATAATAAAGAAATTAGGTGGTAAATTAAAATCATTAGATAGAGGTAGAGATAACTTAAACGAACAAACTGATTTTTATAATGAAACTTTAATGATGGTTGATGACGTTATGAAACTTGTTAAAGACACAGTTACTGAACCAGAAACTAAGACTTACTTTTTACCTGAAGACCTAAGACCAGATGAAATGCTTTATGCAATAGAAAATTATTCATTCACCTTAGAACTAACTCTTGGTAGAGATGAAGAGATAGAAGATGAATTTAATATAGATGCTTATTACGCTGGTGATGATACAATAGAAATTGGTTTAATTATCAATCCACTTATGGAACCTGAAAGTTATACACATATAGAAGATTACTTAACTGAATATATTAGGCATGAAATTAGACATGCGGAACAAGAAGTTATGGGTACTCACCCTGGAGAAACTGAAGAAGATTTAAAAGGTTTACCATATTATACTCAAGACCATGAAATCGATGCACAGACTTCTGGTCTTAACGCAAGAAGAATAAAACAAGGTAGGTCCTTCGAGGAAGTTATTAGAGGTTCTGTAGAGAATACAAAACTAAGACATGGGTTAAGTGATGAAGAAGGAGAACAACTTTATGATATACTTTTAAAAGATATTACAGAAAGGTATGGTAAAGAGTCTTTACAAGAATCTAAAGATTTAAAAAAAAACATGACATTAGATGTGGGTGATGAAATAATAGTAATCCACAAATCTCTTGGTTCATCTAAACACATGCAGTTATTCAAACCATACGTAGTTACTGGATGGAATTTTGGTGTTAGGTATCATCCCAAAATGCCAAAATCTGGTTTAACGGATTATGACAAGAGAATTTATAAGATAATGCGAATAGATGGTGACGGTCCAGAAATCACAATGGTAGGTGGTGAAGGTTCGGACGAGTGGATATTAAGACCTGGTTTTAGAAGAGGTGAAGATTTATATGAACAAACAGATAATAAAGTAAACATACGTAAAAAGGTGGTCCTGGATAACGAAGATTACAGGATATATGTACCACTTGACAATGCTAGTCTTTGTAATATACCAAACACCAATTATTGTAAGTCTATAAATAAGGTTTTAGAGAGCCAAGCAGGGATGGGAACTCCTTATATTATTGAGTTTAAAAAAGATTTATCCCCTGTTAGAATAGGTGGCCCTAACCAACTTTTACTTATAGATAGAGGTAAAATTCCTTTTTTACGTGAACCTAAGAGTCAGAAGTATATGTATAATACTAATGGTATTGGGGAAAACTTTAAAGAACTTCTAAGTCAAGAAAAAGAATTACAAAAGTTCTTTCATTTAAAATATAGTTTACCTGAAAGAATTAAATACAATATGGAATTTGATGAAGATGTTTTATTGGGCGGTAAAGAACATAGTAAATTGGGTGAACTTATATACAATATAATTAATAATAATGGTGACCCTGCAGATTTAGAAGAATATTATGGTGAGTTTGAACCTTATAGGGAAAGTTATTACACTCGAGGAGGTGAAGATGAAATAGAGATTGTTCCTGACGGAATTAACGTTTATTTAAAAAGAGATGACTGGTTACAAAACGTTTTAGTAATAGGTGATAGTGACTATTATTATAATTTAGCTCATGATTACTATGGTTATAATGACTATCATGAGGAGGTGGACGATGACGAATTAAATTATATGTCTTGTTGGTTTAATGAGAGTCAATTGAGAAAAGTAACCGAGTTAATGAATCTAATAGAGGGTACCGACAAACCTATAG
>Ga0163111_10000312_pt1 | contig 29341 bp, 31 predicted proteins | sample CRUFie1St18metaG_FD_109645 | JGI IMG/M metagenome (GOLD analysis project Ga0163111, IMG submission 109645) | Marine microbial communities from the Costa Rica Dome - CRUD Field 142mm St18 metaG | ecosystem: Environmental > Aquatic > Marine > Oceanic > Photic zone | place: Costa Rica: the Eastern... | reverse complement strand
TGTATATATTTTAAAGTATATAATCTTATTTAGAATGTTTTTATTTAACAATATTTCATTATATATTTATGGTACAATTACATTATGTTTTTTCTTAGAAAAATTAATAAATATATTCGTAAGTAATTCTAGTAGTAAATGGTATTTAATTCATGCATTAATTAATACTCTAATAACATATCTTGTTATACCTGATTGTATTAATTTTTTAAAAGATCCTTTATCAGGTTTAGAATCATCATATTCAGATATACCATTATCTTTAACAGTAGGATTACATTTATTTCATTGTATTAAATATTATAAAAAATTAACAATTATAGATTGGGTACATCATTTTGTAAGTAATATTTTTTCATGCTGTATTATTTTTCCTTTTAGATACGGTCCAATAATTAATTGGATATGTTTATTCATTTGTGGATTACCTGGAGGAATTGATTATTATTTACTTTTTGCTGTGAAACAACGATGGATTTCTAAAATTAAAGAAAAACAAATTAATAGATTTTTAAATATGTGGATTAGATTACCAGGAATTTTAAGCATAGTTCCTTTTGTTTATTGTTGTTATATAGTAGGTAAATATCATGTGTCAAAATATTTATTATTAACTCATGTTCTATTGAATTCAATAAATGCAATTTATTTTGCAGATCGCGTTACAATGAATTATGCATTAAGTAAAAATTTGATTTTAAAATAATTTTATAATTGATTTTTAATATATATATATATATATTAAAGTTATAATAATATATATAACTATTATGAAAGCAAATAAAATAAAACATTGGACAGCAAATGAACATCATATTTTTTTGTTAGAATTTATTAAATATGGAAATAAATGGTCATTATTTAAGAATTTACATAATTTTAAAACAAAGTCTCAAATAAGATCTCATGCTCAAAAGTTTTTAAAAAAAAATAATCTAAGATCTAATCTTAATAAAGCTGAATTATTAGCAATTAGATCTCTATTAGAATTAAAATCTTATAAATTATAATTTATTTTCTAATTTCATTTCAAATAATCTTTTGTACAATCTATTTAATTTATTTTTATCTAAATCTACTATTAAATCTGTAATAAATGATTCTTCATTTGAATTATTTTTTAAATTTTTTCTTGTATTTAATGGTATATGTCTTTTATTATATAATAACATTTTTAAATCTTCTTTGATTAAATTAATAGTGTAATCTGTTTCTTTTTTATCTAAAAATTTTCTAAATTTATTTATGACCTTATCTGATAAATCATTTATAATATTATCAAATTTTTCTTCTAATTCATCAATCTTATAATTAACAATTTCATCTAATACTTCATCACTGTTTCTTATTTCCCATTCATTTCCAGTATATACTAATACATATTTTTCTTTAATATTAGGAATATAAATATTATGATATTTAGAATAATTTTCATTAAAATGACTTTCTTCAATTAATTTTGGAATGCATTTATACCCACTATTTAAAATTTTTAAATATGATTCATTAGATAATTTTATTTTTTCTTTAATATTATATGGTAATACGTATATGTTATTAATTGTATTATTTGAATTTATAGTATTATTTGAATTTATAGTATTGTAATTTGTCACATTATTATTAATAATTATTGTTTTTTTTGTGGATATTATATTATTTTTTATTTCACAATTTTTTTCATGTCTTGATAAACCTGATTTAAATTTATAATTTTTATTACAATATTTACATTTATATTTTTGAGTAACTATACAAGAATTTTTTCTTGTTATATGATTGATATAATTACTTTTTCTATCAAAACATTTACTACATTTATCACAAGTATATTTTGACATTTTATATATTTTTTATATGTAATATACATATATAAATATTATAGTTAATTTGAAAATTAGTTAAAGATAATTTTATATAAAGTAATATATGTCAAATAATCAGGAAAATATACCGACAGCTACAGTAGTAAATGAAAATATAAATAATCCTATGACTTGTAATTATAATTATAATTCATTATCTGATACTAGATTTATAGAAATTCCTCCTGAAGATACAAAATTACAAAAATGTTGGAGATATGGCAAAACAGTTAAAATGTTATCATTTATTGATTCGTGTTTTTGTTTTATGATTGGTCTGTATAATCCAATATTATTTATTGTCATGTTATTACCTATATTTGGATACTTTGGAGCGAAAACATATAAATTTAATTATTCATTTCTATATTGTTTTTATAATTTAGGAATTATATCATTAAGAATAGTACAATTATATTATATTTATAATAATTTATATGATCAAGATAGTACAATGTATGATAAATCATCTAAATCTATATTATGGATATCATTAATTTTTCAGTTTTGGATATGTTGGATAGTATTTAAATTTACATTTTATTTACATATATTAAAATATGAACAATTAAATGCACTACGGATTGGTACATATTTACCAGTTGTAACTTCTATAATTCTTACCTAAGTTATATTTAATTTTATTGGGTAATGATCAGATCCGTTGATATTAATCATTTTATTATAATCGTCAGCATTAGTATTTAATAATAAATTACATAAAATATCTTTTATAAAAATTTTATTTTTAATATTATTATCAATAATAAAAAAATCAATTAATTTTTTTAATTTATTATTTGATTCAATATGTGTATAATTAATATCTGATTTAAGTTTTATTAAATTAGTATTTAATAATTTTAAATACTTTTTTATTTCTTTACAAGGTAAATTAATATTAAAATCTCCTCCAATTATATATGGAATTTCTTGTTCATCGAGTATTTTTTTTATTTTAAGTATAGATTTATTTCTATTATCTCTAGTTAAATTATTGTTAATATAATTAATAAAATTTACTAATTTATATGAAAAAGATATATTATCTAATGTTGGACATAAATGTAAATTAAAAATATTAATAAATTTATTTCTAACTTTTATTTTTATACCTATAATTCCCGGTGTATGTAAAAAATCACCACTCAATTCATAATCATATTTTGAATATATTTTATATTTACTACATATTAATAATCCACTGTTAATAAATTTTTTTGAATAATTGCTTTTATGATAATATCTATAATTTAAATTTTTACAATATTCTATTATTTTTTGATTATAATCAATATTTTTATATGGTATTATATATCCTTCTATTATCATTAGTAATTCAAAAATTGTTATAAATTTAGGACAAATAATATCTATTTTGAGTAATAATAAAAGTTTATATAAATAATATGTAAAAAATCCAGATTTAAATGAATTTAATTCTTGAAATAGTAATATATCTGTATTTTCAGATATAATTTTTATCTTGTCTAAAATTTTTTTTATTCTAGATTCTCTTTTATACATTAATGGAGCTAAAAATGTATTCCATGATATAATATTCAGCATTTAGTAATAATATATTATGTATACTAGTTAATATTTATATGACTAAAAATAAAAAAAAATATATAAATAAAAAAAATTATTTAGTTTTATAACATATAATGAATAATAAAAAATCTATAAATAAAAAAGGAGGAGTGAAATGGATAACTTTATCACATAATGGTGTATTATTCCCAACAGATTATATTCAAAAATTTGTTCCAATAATTTATAATGGTGAAAAAATAATTCTTGATAGTCATATTGAAGAAATTATGTTTTTGTATGCAAAATATATTGGAACAGAATATACAAAAAATAGTACTTTCAATAAAAATTTTTGGAAAGATTTAAAAAAAATTATAGGTAAAAATCATTTTATAAAATCATTAGATGAATGTGATTTTTCTTTATTCATAAAACATATTGAAGAATATAAAGAAAAAATTAAAAATATGCCTAAGGATGAAAAAGAAAGATTAAAAAAAATACAAGACGAAAATGAAGAAAAATATAAAGTTGCTATTTTAGATGGAAAAGTACAAAAAGTTGGGAATTATAAAATAGAACCTCCTGGGATTTTTATAGGAAGAGGTAAAAACCCTAATTTAGGAAAAATAAAAAAAAGAATAACCCAAAATGATGTTATTATTAATATAGGAAAGAATGAACCAATACCTTTATTAAAAACAGGAGAAAAATGGAAAAAAATAATACATGACAAAAATGTAGAATGGTTAGCTACATGGAAAGATACAATTACTGGTAAATCTAAATATGTATGGCTTGCATCAAATTCTAATTTCAAATCTGAAAGTGATATTAAAAAGTTTGATCTTGCACGAAAATTAAAAAAAAAAATAAAAAAAATACACAAAGAAAATGATATTAATCTTCAAAGTACTGATTTAAAATTAAAGCAAATTGCTACTGCAATGTTTTTTATTGATAAATTAGCACTACGTGTTGGCAATGAAAAAACAAAAGATGAAGCTGATACAGTAGGAGTTTCATCTTTAAAAATAAAAAATATTATATTAGGTGAAAATAATAAATTGACTTTAGATTTTTTAGGAAAAGATTCAATTAGATATCAAAATACTATTAATATTGATAATATAATTTATGATAATATTACAGAATTTTCTAGAAATAAAGGAAAAGATGAAGAATTATTTCATCTAATTACGTCAAATGATATTAATAAATATTTACAACAATTTATGAAAGATCTAACTGCCAAAGTATTTAGAACATTTAATGCTTCAAAATTATTCGAAAAAGAATTAAGAAAAATAGAAAATAAATATTTAGAAAATGAAAATGATATTAATATTAATATAATTTTAGATGAATTTAAAAAAGCAAATATTAAAGTAGCTAAAGTTATGAATCACCAAAAAAATGTTTCAAAAGGTTATAAAGATCAACTTGAAAAAATAGTAAAATATATTAAAAAATTACAATCTCAATTAAGAAAAGCAAAAGCTATGAAAAATAAAAATAAAGAAAGAATAAAAAAATTACAAGATAAAATAGAGGCTTATAAAATTAAAAAAGATTTAAAAAAAGATTTAAAAAATATTTCATTAGAAACAAGCAAAGCAAATTATATTGATCCTCGAATAGTATTTTCATTTATTAAAAAATTTAATATTTCAGATAATAAAGTTTATTCTTCTATATTAATTGATAAATTTAGCTGGGCTAAAAAAGAAGAAAATTTTATATTTTAAATAAAAATATTTAATATATATATATATTTATATATATTAAATTAATTTAATTTACATACAATAATTTTGAGCAAGATATACTGCAGCACCTACTACAATAGCAACTACAATACTACTTGAAACTGGAGTATTTGCATGATGAACAAGCATTGTCATAGCCTCGTCAACAATACCATCTGGTTTATGATGATGATCTTTTTGTTTCTCACTAGCTACAAGTGTAGCAAGATAAGGTACTACTAAGTTTACTAAAATACCCATAACCATAGAACATAATAATAGATTCATATTTGGATCTTCTGATAATTTCATTATATATATAATTATATAAAAAAAAAAATCTTATATTATATAAATGACAAAATGTTCTGGTCCTTGTTTAGAGTATTGTTTTAGTAGGGATAATATAAAATATTATATATACGGAATTATAACTGGATTAAGTATTTCTTATATATATATAATCAATATATGAAGAATTATAAAAATAAATAAATATACTGTGTATTTATTATATAGAATTTTAATTATATATATAATATATTTTATAAAATATTATATGTTAAATAATGTTTACATAAAATTACTACTTAGAAATATTCATTTTTATAAAGCATTATTTTTAACTATTTCTGAAAGATTATTAAAAACAATTTTCTTACCATTTTCTTTAGAATCTTTATTTAACAGTAATGGTAATTTAATATATACTTTTATTATTTTAATTATTCGATATATATTTGCATATAATAGACATATACAATCAAATAAATGTAGTAGAATTATAACAAATGAAATTCAAAAATACTATTATTATTATTGGATAAAAAATCCTGAATTATTAAAAATAGAAGAAAATTCATTAATTTTAACAGAAATACGAGATCATAATTTTCAATTAATTTTTAGAATTTTTGTTGATTTTATACCTGGATTGTTATCTTTATTTATTGGTAGTTATTATTGTATTAATTATAAAAATGGATATAAAGTAGTCTCATTAATTATATTATTAGATCTTTTAAATAAACAAATAATTAGAAAAAAATTAGATAATATTGAAAATGTATATTCAAAAATAATCAATAATATTAAAAGAAAAATAGTTTTATTACGAACAACTGGTATTAAAAATCATGATACTATTAGATTATATAACCAATATAATCATGAAAGAGAGCGTGAAGATTTTTTAATAAATAAACTAAATATTAATAGTGATTATTTTGATAAAGTTGATAATTTTAATGGATGCTTAAATGGATGTTTAAGAAATATATTAAATTATTTTTCTTTATGGTTATTTTATGATAAATCTTTTACAACTAGTACCATATTAATTTTATCTTTTTATATATCTGAAATTAAAAATGGCTTGAATGATTTACAATATTTTAAAAATATTTATATAAAATACTCACAAATTTTTAATAATATACCTAATATTAAAATTATTTATAATTGGTATGAAAATGAAATTAATAAATTTATATATGAAAGTATATGCTTTGATGAAAATATATTAGTTAAAAATTTAAATTTTAAAATTAATAACAATTATATTTTATCTAATATTAATTTGAATATTGATTATTCAAAAAGAATAGGTATAATTGGGAAAAATGGTTCTGGGAAATCATCTTTATTAAAAATTATATCTGGATTTAAATTTGAATACACTTGTGATAAGATTAAAATTCCTAAATCAAAAAATATATTATTTTGTGAACAAAATCCATGTTTTATGAATGGATCTGTTTTATATAATATATTATATGCCTGTGATAATAAAATATCATCAAAATATTATGAAGAGACTGATATTATGAAATTTCCTTTTTATGTAAAAAAAAGTGTTCAAACCTTAAAAATTAATCATTTATGTAAAAGCAATATTAATTCTCTAAGTTCTGGAGAAAAACAACTTTTATCTATTGCAAGAATTTTTGCAAAAACTTTATATTGTCCTGAAACAATTAAAACTTTAATACTTGATGAATTTGAATCAACTCTAGATATTAAGTATTCAAATTTATGTTTTAATGTTATTAATCAAATATATAATCTTACAGGTTGTATATTATTTGTCGTTTCTCACAATTTTAATACCATTAATCATTTAACAGATGAAACAATAATAATTCATAATTCATACATTATATACAAAGGAAAAACTAATGATGCTATAGAATATTATGAACATTTACTAGAAAAATTGTAATTTATTATTATAATTTTTAATATTATAATGATAAATATAATATCTTGTCCATCATGTAAATATAAATTTAAAACTAGAAAAAAAAAACCTAAAAATATAAGTAAATCTGTATATATTATTTTAAAAAGACAACAAAAAGAAATTAAAAGGATGAAAAATTTATGTCCTTCTAATAGAAGAAATTATATGATTTTTTAATATTTATTCTGGAATATATCATTAATCAAAAATATAATTATATATAAATAGTATATAATTATGAGTTTAATAAATTATTCATTTAGTTCATTTATAGAAATATTAAGAATGACCCCAATGTTGGTTTTATTTATTCCTTTAATAATCTCTATTGTATTTCAAGAAAAAATATGGTTTTTATTCTTTATTGGATATGTTTTGAATATAATTTCAAATGGATATTTTAAGGATTTTTCTAAAAAATATTTATCCAATTATCCTTCTACTTTTAGACCAAAAAATGCAATACAATGCGGAGACTTTATAAGGTGTGGAGCTACAAAATCATATACAAATATTGGTATGCCTTCAGGTCATTCACAAAGTATAGGTTTCCTTGTTGGATTTATTTTATATAGAAAGTTATACAAAAATAATAAAAATAAAAATATATTAGAAATTATAAAAAAAAATAAGTTAGTTTTTATTGCAAATATAGTATTATTATGCACAGTTATGTATTCAAGATTAGGTAATAATATTTTATCAGCTGATATTAATGGATGTCATACTCTATTACAAACAATAATTGGAGCATTAATAGGTTTATTTTTTGGCTTTCAATATCATAAACTTGTAGATAAATAATTATCGTCCACTATATATAGATACCGATTCATCTCCTCCCATACATGTAGATTGTTTACAGATTGGACATTTTTGTTCTCCACTATGTGAGACCCAATATTGAATACATAATCCATGAAATGCATGCCCACATCCTAGTTTGACACATTTACTATTTATCAAATCTTCTTGACAAATTGAACATGTTGTAGTATCACCAACAGCTCCTTCAAGAATTTTAGTATTTTCTTCTAATTGTTTTTGCATATGATTATCATATTCTTGTTGTGTTGTATCTATTACTTTCACGAAATGTTTTCGTGAATTAATAACTTGGTATCCGAATCCAGAAGGAATATCATCATTTTTTAATTGAATTGTTATATTAATTATTCCAATACTTATTTCACATGAATCATTTCCTTGTGAGATAGCATCTAGAATAATTTCAGAATCTTCTTTTTTATAAGGAGTCCATAAATTATTAGGTATTCTGCGAATTTGTTCAAGTTTATTTCCATAATGTATTGGTGAAATAGACCAGAATACATGTCTTTTTTGCATATGTGTATCTTTATGTAAAATAAATTCAGGAATATCAATTAGTTGCTTCCTGACAGGACATAAGTATTGTGTTTCTCCTTCCTGGTAAGTAATTTTATAAATATTTCTATATCCGCCTCTTGGTGTCATTTGGATACCTACAAATACACTATTTCCGGAATTATTTTCTCCTTCAAACCATCCAATCTTAGCTTCAAAAAAATCTGGCAAATTACATGTTAATTCTGATTGACTTATAGATCGAACTAATTTGTTGGCATCTGTAGTATGAGATAAATAATTACCTTCCTGTTTTTTTTCTAGTTCAGATTGAATTATTGGGTTTAATCTGTTGGGATAAAAATCATACTGGTTTCCAAAAGGATTATGACTTTTGAAAAAATACTTCGTAGCTCCTTCACCTTCAGCCATTTTTAAAAGTTATAAATTGAATATTATCTAAGAATTATGGGATTAAGAATTTATAATTTTCAATTTTTATTTTTTTATTTTTATTTTTTTTTAAACAAAACAAAGTATACCATACTCCTATCCATTGGTCTTAACAACATTCGAATGGAGTTCAGTGCATTACACGGTTTTCATTCTTTTTTCGATACCCGGGAGGTAATTACGAGGTCTACCAAGATTTTGTGAAACTCTGCCTTCTGCTCTATGGTGAGCCATGTTACTGCCTTCCGTGCCGCAAGAGTATCTACATCATTTGAGGGTCCTCCCAACCACAACTCGTCTCCAAGTGGTGAATCAGAAAAGATGCAGGCAACTGTTGGGTTTTCAAGCAAGGTTGAAAGGGTAGCGCGTTGTTCCACAGTAAAGTCGTGTCGACCAAGGAATTCTTGAAAGGCCATGAAGATGCGTCTTAAATGCAAGAACTAATGATATTGTACTAATTTATTGTAACATGGTTATAAAAAATAGATTATTATTCAATTTTTTTTCTATTTAAATTAAAATTATTTACTAACCGGCTAACCATAGGTTATATTGTATACCGCCAAAGTATCCAATAAGTAGAATACTTATTGGCCTAACGAAAATTACAATATAATCATATATTTAATTTTTTTTCTATTTTTTTCAACTAAACAAATCTACCTACCATCCATTGTGCCACATCGGACTGGTAGTGTTTTTTGGCATCCCATCACACCAGTAGGGTGCCTGATTCCCTTCTCGATCATACACCATTGGGTTGACCTTCTCGATGTCAAAAAGCGTGGCCTTTGTCTCTCCTGCATACATCTTACATCGTGCTAGTAGGAACATTTTCATTCCACGTTTTGGTCGGAAGCTCGCACCGTACTCCTCAAGCTTTACCGGTTGTCCATCGTTGGTATGGCGTACAGATGCAATCATCCTCGCATCTTCACCAGTCAACCAGAGATGGTCACCCACCATCATGTGCTGACCGTTACGACTGTAGGTGCAGATGCAGCGAACCTTGACTGTTTGATTCCCACTGGCATCTCCTCCCCATGCATCAACCGTTGCGAAAAACGGTCTCCTCTCGGCAGTGGAGCACCCTGCCGGAAGACTCGACAACTGTATGAGTTGCTGCTGTTGTCTGGGTTGCTGCTGCTGTCTGAGCTGCTGCTGTCTGACCGGCTGCCTGGACTGCACTGAGACGAACTCAACTTTTTCCACTTTTCCAGTCAGAAGATTGATCGTTGTCACTTTCTGCCACTTGGACATTCGATATTACACTGTACTAGGACAGTTAGATTATCGTACTCCAGTGTTATATTGTTTTTATAATCATTTTTAGAGTATATAATATCTAATAAATTTGAATTTTCAAATTTTTTTAATAAAAATTAATTTCTAGCACAACAACACCCAAATAATATACCATTTACAATTATACAGCATAAAATCTCTAATATACATTTATCAAATCTTCCCCAATAATTGTCTCTATAAGCATATTTCCCACATGTACATTTTGATAAATCATTAATATCTTTACATGTACTTGAACAATATAAGTATATATAAGTTTTACCTATATAAACAATAGCAAAAAAGTAAAATACATATTTTAATATATACAAAATTGTATATATTAATTTTTTTAATATATTGTTGTTATAATTATAACATATGATATTTTTATTAATATTTTTTTCAGTTTTGATATTATAATTTTTATTCTTACATACAGGGCAGATTTTTAGTTTTTTATTACAATCAATACATATTTTCCATTTTCTTTTACATTGATTACATGAATGATTTATAGTACTTTTATTTTCATTCATACATATTATACATTCTGAAATATTATTACTTGGTAATATTTTTAACATATTATTTATTTTAATTTTACTATTTTCACTAAAGTGTAGACATTATTATTTCATTTTTTATTATAATAATCAATAATATTTTGCATATATTTTTCAGGATGTTTTCTATATAATTGAACATGATTTGAATCATTAAAATATACTATTTCACTATTTGTTTTATCACTCCATAATTCAATATCCTTATATTCTAATAGAGGATCATTTTCTGGTAATAAACATAATGAATTTCTAGTTGCATTTAACCAATTATTATACATATCTACTTCATATTCTTTATCATATTTTTCTAAAGACCAATAAGTAGAAATTAAAGATTGTAAATTAGAGTCAATAAAATTATTATTAATATTAAGTGTATTACAAATATACTTTGAAGTTTGTTTCGAGGTAGCAAAAAAAGGACTACTGTCGAATATTATTTTATTACTATTTAAAATTAATGAATTATTATTATTAATCAAATTATGTAAAACAAAATTTCCACCTGAAAATGTATGTATTAAATCATAGGAGTTATAATTTAAATATTTATTATAACAACCATCTTTTATTCTATTCCATCCTGTAAAATTTATAGCATTAAATAAACTATAATTAACTACATCAATCTTACTTTTTTTATACATTTTTTTATACATATTTTTATAAACATTTACGTATTTAGATTTAGCATTAAAGAAAGGTATTAATAATATACGCATTTAATAAAATAAAATATTATATTATATTTTATATACTATTTTAACATTATTTAAATATTATTATTTTTATAATTTAATTAATTATAGTTTTTAAGCACTAGATTTATAATAATTTCTATTATTTACATCTGGTGGATTAATATTTGGGTTTGTATTTTTATTTGGAGTATATACAATATCAATATTATCATTATTAGAATTACAACACTCATTCTTAATCATACAAGGAAGAGTAAGACACCCGCATCCAATTAAAAAAGTAATAATAAAATCTCCAATCATGAAAATAATATTTATAACACGCATCATAATAGGTTTCCAATTATCCTCTGATTGCAATTTAGCTTTTGTAATTGATTTATCGTGATAAATTATAATATACATAAAAGTAAGATCTACGCAAATTATAATTGCAAATATAGCAATTGGTAATGACATTAAAAAATTATGAATACACTTGTTATTTTTATTAATAGTTATACATATACCAATCCATGATAAAATTACAATTCCTAACATTATTCCTGAATTGATAAGTTTTATATAATCATAATTATAATCATATTCTAATCCATCTTTAATTGCATCTTCTTTAGGATAATTTGAAATTACAATCCAACATAAAATTATTCCAAATGTTGACCAACTACCAATAATACTATCAGAAGATTTAGATTCTTTATTAGGCATTTAAAATATATTTATTAACAGTTTATTTACTCAATTTAAAGTTTTATTTTAATCTATTCTAAAAAAAAAACATTAATAAATATAAAAATCAATTTTTTATATATTAGCATTTTAGGTAAAAATTAATTAAAAATTAGCATTCTAGTTAAAAATTAATTAAATTAAATATAAATATATAGATATAATAGATTATGGTTTCATATAAATGTGAAAAATGTAATAAAGAATTTAAACAAAAAATAAACTATACAAATCATGTAAATAGAAAAAATCCATGTAATAAAAAATATAAATGTGAAAAATGTAATAAAGAATTTAATCAAAAAAACCATTATATATCACATATAAATAGAAAAATTCCTTGTAATTTAGAAAAATTATATAAGTGTAATGTTTGTGGAAAAGAATTCAGTCACAAATCATCATGTTCTAGACATCAAAAAAAATGTAATAATTATCCAAAATTAGATATTAAAAATATTAAAAGTACAGTAAATAACAATAGTATCAATAATGTTAATTATATTAATGCTAATAATTATAATAATATTATTAATAATAATATATTCATTTTACCATATAATGAAAAAGATAAAATTTCATTATCCGATTCAATGTATAAATCAATATTAAATAGTGGATATAAATGTATTCCTAAATTAATTGAACAATGTCATTTTAATAAAAATCACCCAGCCTATCATAATATTTATATACCAAATATAAAAGAGAAATATGTTTTAATATATACAGGAAATGAATGGGAGATTAGAAATAGTGATAAAATATTAGATGATATAATTAATTACAAAATAGATGAATTAGAAGATAAATTTGATGAAATAATTTTAGATTTACCTGATAAAGTAATAAGTAAATTTAGAAAATTTTTAGAAAAAAAAGAAAGCGATAATACTATTAATTTAATTAAAGAAGATTTAAAAATCTTATTATATAATAAGAGACATATACCGCAAAATACAAGAAATATTTTAAAAGATTGTTCTAATAATGAAGTCGAAAATATTAATAATAAAGATATTAAAAAAATAGAAGAGTTATTAAAAAAAGTTAACAATAAAGATTTTAACAAAATTTATTCTAAAATAGAAGAATTAATTAATTTAACATAAAATATTATTGTATGTGCATGAATGTATGTGCATGTGTGAATAAAAAAATGAATGTGTATGTGGATCTCTTACAGATCTGGCGTTGGGATCTTGATCCCATTCACAAAATTATACAACAGAAAAGAGATAAACTCCTCCATAGTATTCTTCTTGTAAACGATTGCATGTGTGGTCCTGGGAAGGTAGTAGTCATTCTCAAAATCAAAGTGAATGATTTCACCAGATGGTGTTACCTTAGTGTTGTTAATGATGTCCATTCGAACAATACCAAGGTCCTCCAACTCTAGGAAAGAGTTCTGAAGACTCTCACGATCCTTCTCAGTGGGGTCGACACAGACCTCAAAGTCGTCCATGTATTCATAGACAATTACACCAATGTTATTACAATTCTCAATCTGTAGCTCGAAAAATGAATGACAGGTTGGTGTCTTGAATGTCTTTGTGTCTGTGAGCAAGCTTGCAATCTCTCCCTCCTTCTTCAAAGAACGGAATCGGGAATCCCACTTACCGATCTTCAAAAAAAGCTTCCGCTGCATACCACCCTCGGAAATTACAAGCTTAACGCAATGCGTCATGACAAACTTATAAAAGTCATACTCACGAATCGTCTCCCATGTGTATGATTCACCCGTAAAGCCAAATTGAGGGGCAATCTGACGTACAATGTATTCCCCGTGCTCTTCCCAGGCCTTGTCCGGAGTCACCTTTTTCGACTTATCAGGTCTGTGGGGGGTTTTTGGGCACAAGGTACTGCTTGTGGGAGAATCCGGAAAGAAGTCTCCAGGCATAGAGATAGTGAAGCCGGCGGAACTAGGGGAACCAGGGGAACCAGGTGGTGTCATCATTTTACGAATTACCCTGAAACATAATCCTTTTTTTATAACGGAGTATCCAAAGATATACAATTTTCAATTTTTCCATGAGGATATTTCTTGTATAATTCATTTATAATATGAACCCTGTTTTCAATAGGATCACTTTTTGTCCTTTTTTTAACATTTTTTACATTTCTTTCAAATGATAAACATTCACTTTTTGTATATCCTGATATAAATAAATAATATTTCCACTCTCCATTTCCTTTAAAATTTCTAGTGTATTTTGCACCTCCTTTTATTAAGCCATTATGTTGTCTTAATCTCCTTTTAATATTTGTTGTTATTCCAATATAAGATCTATAATTACAAGTATTAACTAGTAAATATAAATTATAATTATTCATATAATAATGTAAGAATAATTTTATTTGAGAGTAATTTTACACATTGGGCATTTATTTGAATATGAAATCCATTTTTTAAAGCATTCTGTATGAAAAAAATGACCACATGGCAAATGTATATATTTTTCTGTAGATTCTTCTTTTGGACATTCATCACACATAAATGATTTGGATTTTCCAGTTAATTCATCATCTTCTTTATATTCTCCAGCCCCACAATCAACCATGTCTTTATCTTCTTCAATTAGTTGTTCAACTTGTTTAGCACAAATATGGTGGTTTAACTGATCAATTTGCAAGAATGTTCTTTCAGAAGACTTTATACATTCACTACTACATTCACTTGTACAGATTGGGTCAAGACAAATTGTACAATTGTTACAATATGAAACTGATTTGCCACATGTATTTTGTAATTTACAGGTATGAACTGAATATTTTTCAACAATTTCTTTAACATTAATTTTATTAATATTATTTATTTTTTCATAAATAATTTTAATTGTAGGAATAAATATATTATTAATAAAATTAATAGTTTTTGGATTACTAATATTATTTAATAATTCAGATTGTTGATTTTCAAAGATATTATTCAGAAAATTAATGTGGTATTCATTAAAATTTCCATTAAAATTGTGATCATTGCCCAAAAATTTATAAGAAACAATAGCAAAAAATTTTTGTTTCTCAAGATCATCTCCTATAGCAGTTTTAAATTCAGTATTTGTATTATTAAAAAATCCCAAAGCCCTATTAGCGGAATTCATAGGGCTTTTAATTGATATTTTATATCAAATAATAATAAATAAATATTATTTGGACTGGTAAAGATTTAATTATTCAATTTTTTTTCTACATACTGGGCATGTTATTGTTGATGAACACATTGCCCAATCATATAAACATTTATAATGAAATGAATGATCACATGGTAATTTTATATATTCACTGCATCCCACTCCATTAATATCATCCATACAAATAGTACAGCTATTATTACATGTAGGAATTGATTCTGACTCGATAGATTTAATGTATTTATTCAATATTAGTCTCACATGTGTATTTTTTTCATTTTTATTTTTTTCATATAAACTATTAATAATTGGGATAAAAATATTATCTAAAAAATGTATATATTCGATACATATACTTTTAATAATGTCTTCATAGTTTTCTTTAATATAATTTTTTGTATAATTTACATACTGTGGAGTAAATCTTCCTACAAAATCTGAATCATGAGGAAATAAATTAATACAAGAACTATTATAAAATTTAATCAATTCTCCATTCTCTCTAATTTCAGTTTTAAATTCTTCATTTGCATATAAATAATAATTTGTATTTTGCCTAACTGGCACGAATTCTATTCTTAAATTTTGTCCATCCCCTTCTCTATATAATATATTCGGACTGGGTATATGTATTCCTTCTCTATCCAATCTATTAATATAATTCATTATTTCATTAAAAAATTCGACAGGTGGTATGTTAGTCATATTTTAAAACTTTAATATATTTAAAATTTTTTTTTACAATATTTAAAATTAATATATGTAAATTATATTTATTATTAAATTAACATACGTAAAATTTATAATTTTCAATTTTTTTAGTAATATTTGAAATTTTAATATTATAATTAAAGAGTACTTTTAATAAATATAATTTGAAAAAAAGATAAAAATAATTTTAATGACCAATTTTTAATATTATTTCACCAATTTTATGAAACATTTTTATAATATATAAAAAAAGAATAAAGTATATGATGATCATAATATATTTTACATAACTATAATTTATATATATTACAATAATTTATTTATTTCTTCTTGAATATCATCAAGTTTAATTTCTGGTAAATCATTATAATCAATTTTTAAAGAATCATTTCCATAATTTCTTGGTTGTAAACTATTAACATGAATCGGATATGCCCAATGAGAAGTTGTTCTCTTTTCATCAAAGTATTTTTGTCTTTTATTTTGCATAGATGGTGTATTTAATCTATTATTTTTAGGTAAATAAGATAAATACTGAACTAATCTTTCTTCTGTATTTTTATTACCATATTGATTCTGATGAAATGTTCTAGAATCCCAAATAACAAGTGACCCTGCGGGTACTTTTAATATTTTCTTTTTATCTTGTATTTTATTTATATAATTTTCATTTATTACATTCCAATCTTTATTTTCCGTAATTTTCATTTCCTCAAAATATTTTTCATGTAATTTATGACTACCTTTATATACAACTAAAGTTTTTTCTTTATTACTTGTTAGTGAAACAAAACTTTGATAACAATGTAAACCTTTTTTTTTTTTACTTTGATCTGTATGTGTCCAATAATTATCTTTACTTTTTATATATTTGGGCATATAACAACATCCATCAAAAGAAACAACTAGATCATTACAATCCCATAATTGTTTAAAAATCTTTTGTATTTTTTTATTTATTCTAATTAACCATGCATGTCGCTGATGTCCAATTTGATGATACTTAAAAATATAGTGTGGATTTATTTTTGTATTAAATTCGTCTATATTATCTATAGATTTCTTCCATTTAAAAAATTCATCTTTGTATAAATCAATTTCATCTTTATTTAGAATATCTTTAATTATTACATATCCATTTTTTTCTAATTTATTTTTAATTTCACTCATCATAATATATTAAATTAATATCTTAGGGTTAACTTTATATTATTTCAATTTTAATTATGTTAGTAATGGTGGGAAATCTGTTATATCACTACATTGAATTCCATTATTATAAAAATATGATAATAATATATCTGCATCAAATGTTTTCATATTAGAAACAATTTTATTTAATTCTTTTACAGATTTATTTGTATTAGCAACATGTGTAATTTTAAAATCAAATTTTTTAATTAAATTATAAAGTATATAGGTTGAGTGAAAATTTCCTGAGTAATATATAGAATTTGTTATATAATCTTTATCTAAAAATCTTCTTAGTAAATATAAATCAATTAAATTATGATATATAGAAATTGTAAAAAATTCAGTAATTTGATGAGAAAAATTATTAATTGAAAAAATTTCTTCTTTTAATTTTTGATAATCTCTGTAATTATCATATGTATCTAGCAATGTTTGTAAGAAATTCATAAATTTATTTAAATATTTTTTAAAAGTTAAACAATTATTAGTAAAAGTATTAATAATTTTATTAATTTTAACTTTTATATTATTATTTTTATAAATATTTTTTAATTTATAAATTATATTCATAATTATTTCTAATTCCTGTTGAATATCCTTTTTACTATGCAAAAAAAAATTTTTAGCATTTAAATCAGGATTTATTTTTTTATTGGTTTTTTTAGGATTTTCTAATGATTTTAATATAAAATCATTCATTTTTTCAAAGTCAGATAAAAATGAAATAATTAATCTTATATCTTGGTCAGTATATGTCATTTTTTTCCAAATTGAATCTGAAATTTCTTTTAATGTATTGAACCATGTTACACCAGTTTGTAAATTCATTCCAAAAGATAATGTTTGTCTTATATCAACAAAATGTGCTCTAATATTAACATATTTATTTTTTATAATCTTATTTTCTTTTAAATTTTTAAATAATTTATCAATTTTTGTTAAATACATTTGACCTCTATATTCTCCTTTTGATCCTACTTTCCGATCCAATAATTTTAAAGGTATTTCTAAAAAAAAATCATATGTTATATTCTTGTTTTTATATAATGCTTGATCAAAAATTTTTAACAAATATTTATGAACATCTTCACTTAATATTTCTTCACATTCTGTTCTCTCATTACGTATATCAAAAAATAAATAAATAATTTTTTTGGTATCATTCACAAAACCTTCTAATCTGACCACATTGTGGGGACCATTAATTAAGTTATTTTCATTTTCCATTTTATTATATTATATATATATATATATATAAATGAAGACTATTATATTAGATCATATTGTTAGCCTAACTTAAAGTGGTAAAACTACCATCGGTAATATAATTAAAAATTGAAATAAATTTATATTAATTTCATCAAGAGGATTTATTTAATTATTATTAAATACAATGACAACATTGTATACTATATTGATTGAATTTAACACATATCTCAATCCAGAAAAAACATATGAAGAACATTCTGATCTTTTTAGGTTTTTACAAAAATTAATTATAACATGTAATCTTACCATTGAAACACTAGAAGATGAAAAACTAATTAAAAATGAACAAAATAAAGTATTATTTTTAAGACCGTATATTGTTAGATATATTCAAAAACTCGTATATCATGAAAAAATCGAAGTTGTTGGAACATTACTAAATATATTTGGAAATTATATTCACGAATCTCTATTTTTTGATATTTATAATACAATTCCAGAAGATAATTTAAACTTAGATACAAAATATGAAGATCCTCTATTGTATACGGATATACCAGATCGAGTAGGCGAAGATGCATATCCTCCTGAACTGGAACAAGATAATTATAATAAATGGAAATATTACTTCAAAATAATGTTATTTTACCTAAAACAGAATGATATAGAAAATGCACATAAAATGTTAAATATTTCATGTTCTTATGATACCAAAAAAAAATTACCTTTTATTACTATTTTAATATTAGACAATAAATTTAATTCAATTAATTTTTTATTTTCAATACATAGAACAGAAACTTTATTATTTTCATCAAATAATATAAAATTATTTTTTAAAGCTATTATTGAATATAAAAAATATATAAATAGTTTTGCATATAGTTTCTTGGATACTAAAAGTGTATTCAATTTTAAATCATATTTAACTAAATTCGAATTTAGTTATACTAAAAAATGTAATCCTGCTGTAATATTAGATTGTTATGGAGATACACCTTTACATTCACTTTATAAACAATCTTGTGATATATCAAAACATATTTATGTAAAATTATTTTTAGATTATTATATTACATTTTCATTATTATTAACTAGGAAAAATAATGAACAAAAAACTTTTATAGATTATGCAACTGATAAAGAAAAACAATTAATTTTACTAGCATGTGAGAAAGATTATCATTCTGAATTACCAAATGCAATATTTAAAGAAATTAGAAAAACTTGTTTTTATTGTAATAATAAATGTACAAAAATATTAAAATGTGGGAAATGCAGATCTATTTATTATTGTAGTACAAAATGTTCAAAAAAACACTGGCAAGAACATAAAAAAATATGTAAAGAAATAACTGGTGAATAATTATTTTTTTAATATCCAAGTTTAACTATTATTTACTATAAAACTAAATACACGTATTATAAATAAAAAGGCTAAAATATACTATTTTTTTGTAAAGAAAATAATTAAATCAAAAAAATTTATTACAATAAGATATTTCAATATCTGGATTACATAGTGTCAATAATCCTAAATTTACATCTTCTATATTACAATTCTCTATAGTTATTTTTTTAACGCTAACAAGACAACTAATATCATGTATTTTTGTACATCTACTTATATTAATTATATCAACATTTAACAATTTATCTATATTCTTCACTTTATTACAACCTGTTAGATCTATTTCTTTTGCATTTTCCAAAGGATTCACATTTTCAAGATTAATACAATATCTTAATGAAACTTTTTTAATATTTCTAAATGGACTAACATCTATAATTTGTGTACAATAGTCCAAATTAATTTCTGACAAAAAATCTAGATTTTGAAAAAATGATATGTTTGTACATTTACTAATATTTAATTTTTTAACCGTCCTCTCTAATTTATTTATTTCTGTAATATTTGTACAATCAGATAAATCTAATATTTCAATATTTGATTGATTTTTTATATTAGAAATATGTAATCCAGATGCAATAAGTCTTTTGTTATTTTTAAGATTTGATATATCTCTTATTCCAAAACATCTACTAATATCCAAATCAGGTACATTCCCAAGATTACTAATATCTCTAACAAAATAGCATTCTGTCATCTTTAGTGATTTTGTATTTCCCAAGTTATCTACATTATTTATATTTTGATTCCATGAAATATCTAAAAATGTATTTCCTGTTAATTTTGATACATCAGAAATTAATCTACATTTCCTTAATTTAAGATCATAAACTCCTCCTAACTTTTCAACATTCTCGACAATATTGTTATGTGAAATATTAAGATATTTAACTTTCCAAAATTGATTAACATCTTTAATTGGCCAATTTTCTAAATTTAAGCTTTTAATTTCTCTGAAAAATGATAGATCAGTATTATGATCAATATTATTAGGGTAAGCATAAGATAAATCAACCACATCAATATTTGAAAATATACTTAAATTTTTTATTCTACTAAATAGGGTTATTCTTGATACATTTTCTAATTTTTTTAAATTTTTTTTTGTTTTCTTTTTTCCTATTTTTTGTAGATTAAAATCAATAAGATGATTTATGTTTTTCTTTTCTGGGATATCTTGTAATTCTCCTAAATATTTAATTTTAAAATTAAATATATTAATGAAAAAATCTGAATTTTCAGGAAGTTTGGACAAATTTAAAATTGGTTTTGATTTTATATATGATTGAGACATTAAAGTAAAGTTGTCTTTTGACAATTGCATAAAATAACAAACACTCTTAGGATCCATATAGTGTAAAATATTATTAAATGAATTATAATCTAGAGTATTAATTCTATTTTTTTTTAGAACAAGTCTGCATCTTTTTATGCATTTGCCACGATTCATTATAAAATTAATATAAATTTTATAATAAGAATTTAGTAATAAAATACCTAATATTCTTAATAGATATTTAAATTATCAATTTTTTTATTAAAAAACATAGTTTAATATTATCAATTTTGTGTTTATCTATACTATTTTCTATAGATAGCTGTTTTAAAGCATCTATTTTGGATTGTTGTTTATCTATAAATAATGCAGAAATTCTAGATTTATCTTTTTTATCTTCTAATGTTTCATCAAGTTTTTCCTTAATTTTAATTTTTTCTTTTTCCACAATATCAATTTTCTTTATTTATACCTAAATTTTTATATACTTACCTGATGAAAATATATTGTAATTATTTTTAGCAATATTTAAAATATTTTTATTATTACCTAACCCCCCATGAAAAAAAATTTTATTTTTATATTTTGTATTTTTTAAATAATCAAAAATTTTTTTTGGATGACTATTTGTGTAAATACTAAATAAAGATATTCCAAATAAGTTTTTGTCTGAATTTGATATATTTTGTAGTAAATTTTTAACTTTATATAATTTTAAATTATGTTTCCAATATGCAAATAATACATTTTTAAATTTTGTTTTTTTTATTAAATTAAAATCATCTAATGAATAAATTTGTAAAATTATTTTACTATATATTAATATTTTATTATATTCACTATATTTATTTATTATTTCTATTATTTTAATTATTTTATTATTATATTTTTGTTTTATATCCAAAATTATATAAATATTTTTATATTTAATAATTTTATCTAATATTTTATTAAATTTATGTACATATTTTTCTTTAGATTTATTCTCAACTAATTCTCTATATGTAAAAATATTTGTTTTTTCATGACTTGCAACTAAGATATTATCTTTAGTCAAATTTATATCAACTTCAAAATATCTAAATCCATTATTATAGTTAAAATCTATATTTTCTGGATTATTTGTATAAGTTAAATTATTCTTTGATAATCCTGTAGCATGAGCTATTTGAATAAATTTTTCATTATTACAATTATTAAAATATATTGATAATATCAAAAAAAATATTAATAATATTATAATTTTATTTTTTACACTCATTATATATTATATAAATAAATTATTCTATTCCTGCTCTTTTTAGAATTAATTTTCTAGCTAATTTAAATCTAGGATCATAAGAATATTTTCTCCAATATCTATGAATAATATTTCCTTTAATAATTTTTAATCTTTCATTATTAATCCATAATATTTTTTGTTTTGGCATTGAATTAGAATCTAAAATATTTTTGTACCAAGGTAAATATGGATTTTCATAGTAATTATCAAATGTAATATTTGGATTATTTGATAATTTTTCCCATTTCCATTTAAATAATCTTGAATATGGTAATTCTAATGTTTTTTTTACATCATCAAAATTTATATTTGGATTTTTGGATAAGTCATACCAACTCCATTTTTTATCTATATTTTCAATAATATAATCAATTGTTATATTTGGATTTTCTGATAACCATTCATAAGGCCAATTATAATTATTATTTTTAACAATATCTAGTGTTATATTTGGATTCTGAGATACATAAATAATATTATAATTATCTATTGGTCGTTCAAACTTTTCAGATAAAATTTTTATCATATCCCAATTAAAGCTCGAATTTTTTAATAAATTATAAAAATCCCATTTTTTATCTAAATTATAAATAACATTATTTATAGTTAAATTTGGATTTAATGAAACTCCTTGCCAATCCCAAGGTAATTCATTATTTCTTATAATATCATTCCATTTAATATTTTTATTTTGTGATAAATGGTACCAACACCAATTTATATGTAAATTATTTTTAACTATATCTAATGTTATATTAGGATTTAATGATATCCATTTATAATCCCATTTGAAATTTTTATTATTTTTTACTATATTCCATGTTATATTTTTATGTTTTGATATATCAATATAATTATTCATATTTGGTATTTCTTTTATAAATTCAAAATTAATACAATCATGTTTTACAATTCTATCTTTAAATTGTGGATCTATAAAATTATTGAATGGGTTTGATAAAATATTTTTAATTCTTAATCTTTCATTTGAATCATATAATTCTTCTAGTTTTTTATAATTCATGATTAAGATATATTTAATCTAAAAAAAAATAATTATCATAATTTATTTATATTTCAATTTTTTTAAAATTTTGAAAATTTAAAAGTTTAAATAATATACTTTATATATATATCATATTAAAATATTTAATGAATTTAATTAGAGATCTAAATTTTAACATAATAAATTATTTAGAATATATAGATATACAAAAATTTAAAGTTCTTTCAAAAAATAACAATAGACTATTTATTGACTATTGTAAAATAAATAAAATTTATGATACATATAAAATAGATAAAAATATATTTACTCTTACAAAATGTTTTAATTTTGTTATTTTATACCATAATAATTCTTATTTTGGTAAATTTGTTTTAAATAGAAAATTTCGTGTTTTTTGTTTTTCAAAATGGTTTTGTGGTGAAAATCATAAAGAGTGTGATAATGGTAAATTTTATAGAAATAATTGTTGTAATGCTTTTAGGGGATATATAATTAATTTTAAATATTTAAATTCAAAAAACAATTCAATAATGCATATGTATATTTCATATCCAAAATATCCTAAAATAGATAATAGGTATATTATAAAAATTATTGATTAATTTTATATTCTCCAACACTTATAATTTTATCATAAAGATTTTTATATTCTATACTATTCCTATCAAAAATCGTATCTAATTTTATTAAATCTGAGATAGAATTATCAAGATATATATTATTTTCAAGTTCATCCAATATTTTTTTATTATTATTAACTTCAATAATCAAAAATTTATTCTCATTATAATTTTGATTTATATCTTCTGACATAAAATTAACTAGATATCTAGTATCTAAATTATTTATTACTCGGTCAAATATTAATTTATTTTCATCTGTAATTTTTTTAATAACAATATCTCTTAATTTAGGACTAACTTTATTGTTTTCTTCAAAAATTCTAACACAATGACCTAAATATAAATTAGATAAAATACTTGCCATATCGGCTGATAAGCTTTGTTCTTTCTTAATTGCTCCACCTTTTAAAGCAACTAAATTTGATAAAAATGCAAAATAAATAGTTTGTTTTTTCAAAATATCTTTTTCTAAAAATTTTGATTTTATTGCAAGAAAATATAATTTAATAGAATGATTTATTATTTCGGATAAATTATCATTAAAAGATTCCAGATTATTATTTAAAATTGATTCTAATACAGGATAAATATATGGATGACTTTTATTCAATCCTTGTCCAAAAATAATTAAATTTTTAGTTAAAGTATTACTACCTTCAACTGTAATTCCAATTGGAACACTTCTATAAAATTTTTCCATCAAGTTATTTTCACCCTTACAAATTGCTGATCCTCCATGAATATCCATTCCATCAAGTAAAACATTTCTTGCTCTTTCAGTTGTTTGTTCTTTCATTATTGCACTTAATACGGCAGGTTTTTCACCCTGATCAAGTAAATTATTTGTAACATAAATTCCTGCATTAATTAACCAAGTATTATAAAACATATTAGCTAATTTATTTTGTATAGCTTCCATTTCTATAATATTCATTTTAAACTGTTTTCTATGCTTGCTATAAAGATACATTGAATATGTTGATACTTTTGATGAAGCATTTGCAGTTGTAGGTAAACATATACCCCTACCAGCTGCTAAACATTCCATAAGCATTTTCCAACCATTTCCAATTTGGTCTTGTCCTCCAATAATATCATCAATATCGATTAATAATTCTCCTTCTAAAGTTCCATTCGGAAAACCACAATCGAGAGGATTATGATATTTATCTTGTTTTAATCCAGGATGATCTTTTTCTAAAAGAGCAACAGTTATTCCAGAAACATTATTTAATAAATTATCGGGATCTGAAACATTAAATGCTAATCCTATTAAATTTGAAATAGGAGATAAAGTAATATATCTTTTTTTAATTTTAACCTTAATTTGTAATTTACCATTGTTATTAAAAATTATTCCACTATCTATTTGTCCAGTTGCATCTGATCCATTATTTGGACCAGTTAGTCCAAAACAAGGAATGCATTCTCCTGATGACAATTTAGGTAAATATTTATTTTTTTGTTTTATAGTACCGTAATTTAATAATAACTCTGCAGGTCCTAAAGAATTTGGAACCATTGTAGTAACACCTAAACATGGATTTGCTGATGTAATGTATGTTAAAATATTTGATAGTTCTTGAACAGATGTTTTATTACCTCCATATATTTTAGGAATTAAAAATGAAAAAAACCCATTTTTTCCCATATATTCAAATAATTTATCATGGTTACTAGTTGGATATATAAATTGATCTGGAAATTTTTCTAAAAGATCATTTAATTTTTCTTTGCCAAAAGTATTTGAATCTATTTTTTTAAATTTTTTCATTTTTACATTCCCATAAAAAATTTCTCTATCAATAGATGTAGTTCCAGATTGTAAAGCAATCATTTCAGTATCACTAATTCTTGGAACTAGTTTTTTAACATGATTAAAAATAGGTTTACCTATTTTATTATTTTGTAAAACTCTTCTCAACATTCAATAATATAAATTATTTATATAATTAAATTTTAAATAATAAAAAAAAAATTGAAATTTATATTGTTAATCACTTCCTTAATAAAAAATAAAAGTATACCTCTCCCTAATTTGATACAAAGAAAAAAAACACCACCAACTACCTTGCCTAGTGAAAGATGCCCAACCACCAACCAGAGCTGCGATACTGGCAAGACGCTACTGGAAACAGAGAAGCTGTTGCTGAATGCGGTGAATATGTATGCATCTATTGCAGATTTATTGGTCCCTCGTCCGACATTCGGGAGCACGCTATAGAATCTGATGGTCGTCAAACTGTGATTTGCCCAAGATGTTGCATCGATGCAGTTGTTCCTCGTAACACTCTCCCTGAAAATGAAGAGGAGATGATGAGGATAGTCGAGCAAGATTATTATGACGGCTTTGTTCGGGTTTACCCACAAGATGGTGATGATTTAATCCCAAATGATAACACCGAACACAACAATTAAGAAGCAGATGATGTTCCTTCATCTTAAGAAGCAGATGATGTTCCTTCATCTTAAGAAGCCGCTTGTAACCAATTTCCGGGAACCAGATGACCACTATCTTTTTTTAAATGTAATTAGAGTACTCTCTGATCACTTCATTACATTCTTTATAATAATTATTTTTTTTATGACAAGAATTACAAAGATGAATCTCATACAAATCATCAACAATTATAGATTTAGATGTAATAGATCTACATTTTATACAATCAAACATCCAACCTGATTTAGGTAATTTTTTTTTTTTATTAAAAAAACTGCTCAAGTTTACAATTTTATTCTCTTTTTTCTGTAATGTCAAAGATTTATTATCAGGTATATCAATTTTGAGATTTAATTTTCTAATATTATTATTCTCTTTTTTTGTATAAAATTTATTAAACAAAAACATTAATTTATTAATAATGTACAACTAGTTAAATAAATATGAATTATATACTAATAATTATGTATAATTTATTTATATTTACATCATTAATAAGTATATTAACTCTTATATTTGATCAAGGTATGTTATATCATCAATTTTGTGAATCTAAATTATGGTCAAATCTTAATTACCATAATAATACTGAAATTTTTAATGTATCTAGTTCGTTATTAATGCTTTATTATCCTGTAAAATCAATATTAAAAAAAATTAAAGGAAGAAATTATATATTAGAAAAAGTTTTAATTTTGACATCAGTTGGGTCTGCTTTATATCATTATAAAAAAACATACTTTACATCATTATTTGATGAATTACCAATGATGATTTATGCCGGTCTTGTTGTACATATGGCAAGTAAAGATATTCATGTACAAAATTTAAATTTATCAACATCTATAATTATAATATTATTAAAAATATTTCATATATCATCTGTATTGTTTGTTGTTTTTTTTACTCTACATACTGCTATATCAGGATTATATCTTGTATCAAAAAGAGTATTTAGTCTAAAAATATTATTAAAATTTTTTCTAATAGCATCTATAAGACAATTTACTGAAGATATGTGTGAATATTTACCTTTATTTATTGCATTTATTGGTCACCCACTTTGGCATATTTTTGCATCTAAATACTCTGTTGAATTAGCTGATGAATTATATAATTATCTACATATACCAAATAGACATTCTTATAAATCTGTACCTGTATAGTATTATGGATTTAATAATTTTTCATTAAGACTTTTGATAAATTTGTACATTTTTTCCATTTCAACAGGTTTAAATAATGGTTGATGATTAGGACATCCATTATTTCCAAGATAACTTTGACTTCCACTACTATCCCCTAATATTGTATCTGTTAATTCTCCACTAAAAGATCTTGTTCCAACCGAAACTTGTAAAACTGTATTTCTACTTTCGGGATGTGTTACATACCATAATCCTCCACAACCACCATCTCCTAAGCCATGACCAGATGCTAAAACAATATAATCATTACTAGGATTTATATCAGAAGGCCATAATGAACTAAATGAACCATCATCAAGTTCTGTAAATGATTTTTTTTTAATTGCTATTTTTCCATTTAAATTTTCTAAATACTCTTTATTTATCTCTTCTCTTGCTAAAATTATTAGCTGTGTTAATTCTAGCATTAATTTATTCATTTTTAAAAATCTACTTTCTTTTATATTTGGATTTGTATCATCAATTTCTTCAAGTCTTTTATCGAATTTTAAATTTTGATTATTTTCAGGATCTTCTACCATTTCTTTACCTGATGCAGCACTACATAAATTTTGAACTAAATTATCTGAATTTAAAGTAAAACATGAATTTGTATTAATTCTAAGCTTTTCTGATACAGGATCAGGATCAGGAATATTACATTTCCAATTACCATAATTTCTATCTTTTTGATATATTGTAGCTACTTTTCCATTCTCTTGTGGATTCTCTTGTGGAGAAACAAAAGCTATACCTGCAGTTCCTTTATCAGTATTACAAACTTGATAGTTATTTGGATTTTTATCATTATCATTTATCCAGTTTAGGTAATTTTCATATCCTTTTGTATACATCCATTCAGTCTTATTATTATATTTACCATCTTTATTTACAATTCCTACATTTTTCCAAGCTTTTAAATCATCATGACCACAACTTGGATCTGTAGATGTACCAAAAATCTCTTTTTTATCTTTATCATATAATCTATGAGAAAAGTTTTTATTAATATCATTTAGAGTAAAAGCTGTATTTTTGTAATTATTATTTTCCATTATAACACCACCACTAAAAAAATGTGCATAATCCCAGTCATCATTTGGAGGGGTTATTTTATTTTGTGAATTACAATTACTATTTATATTATTTGAATTATTATTAACATTATTACTATTATTTATTCGAGATATACATATTGGAGTATTATCTTTTGGTTGTAAATTTTGATTATATTGCCTAACTGGTGATGCACGAATAAGATCTCTTACACTAGACCAATCAGGATCACATTCTGTGGCTGTATAATTTGAATTTTTACAATTTCTATTATTAATTGGACCCCATCCTGCATATTTTATACAATTTAATGGAGTGAAAGCCCACACAATAATATTGTGAACATTTTT
>Ga0163111_10000310_pt1 | contig 29434 bp, 39 predicted proteins | sample CRUFie1St18metaG_FD_109645 | JGI IMG/M metagenome (GOLD analysis project Ga0163111, IMG submission 109645) | Marine microbial communities from the Costa Rica Dome - CRUD Field 142mm St18 metaG | ecosystem: Environmental > Aquatic > Marine > Oceanic > Photic zone | place: Costa Rica: the Eastern... | reverse complement strand
TATCGATTATCGCATAGCAAGTCCTAACTTCAGAAATTAATTCAGGGACTGCGGCGATAGCTCGCAAGTCTGCCATGTCTCTTTCTGATTTTCTGACGATATTCGCCAGTCGTTGTGTAAAGGTAATTACAGGTTGGTGAGCACAAGGCTCATGCCGTCCATGTTTAACCCCTACATCTATACCCCCTCCAGGGGTATCAATAATCTCCCACTTACCTTCAGTCATTCCTGAAAAGCGGGACAGGTCTATTCGACCTGAGTTGTTTTGTGAAATTTCGTCCACTTATTTTCCTAGTCTATCCGTTGCGCTGCAGCTTGGCAGCTAGCAATGTAAGGAGCTAGTAAAGTAATATCGTCTATGCGGAAAAGTTGGCGTCGCCAGCGTTTTTTCACTGCGCCACCTTTTATCGGTCGGCTGACAGTAGTATCGACAAAAGTCGTAGTAACGAAATCTTGAGTTAGCAGATGCCTTACTCTATTCGTAAACTCGTTCATTGTCATATCTTTTCTTTTGCCTCCTTTATTTTCTGCAATATGGTCGATTATATCTTCAGCTGAGAACCAAAGTTCACCCTTTCCACTTCTGACATGTGTCAGATGTAGTTTTTGGCAAGCTTTGGCAATAGCTATTCTGCGATGCCACTTTTTTCGTTTCTTTGACAATCGCTTTCTCTTTCTAGTTACATCGTCAACCATTTGGCCCACCAACATAACTAGATTCGTGGTCGTGAAGGTTTTTCAAGCTCGGCATTGGATATGCCATCTTGCCACAAAGCGGGCACTGTGCTTCCTTCGACTCTTCATCAATGTACTCAACCTCTAGGGGAGGGTCGTACACCTTGTCTTCGCGCCAGCCACAATAAAACTTCTTGGCCTGGCGGATATGTTTGCAGCTACGGCGGTGTTGTCGAAAACCTCGACATTCACACTGCCAGCGCCACTCAATTGAATCATCTCTTCTCACATGGTATCTATTGTAGCTTACAGTGTACATTGTCTCACCATCGCTACTTTCAACCTTCATTGAGAATCGTTCATTTGTTACACATGCGTAATGTTCACGCGTCACTTATCGAGTTAGTAAACTTTGAAATTCTGTCCACTACCCGCGGCATAACCAAAATGTCCCACCATTGCTACAAAGCGGGACCTGAGAATCTCTAGTGATTCCAAATTTTGGTCAGTCATGAGGGATTTCAAGCCACCCATAAAAATCGACATTAGGTAAGTTGATTCGTTTGGAGTGATTACATTCCCGTCATTTGAAATGAGCCTCACAAAGAGGTCTTCTTTCATCGGAGTTTCTGCATCACTTAGAGCTTCAACTAGCCTTTTCGTCAGCTTGGTGCTTTCAACTGCCCATTTAACAGCCTCCTCAGCTGTTTCAGAGAAGTGCTTTTGGACAAACTTAGGGGCTTCGTGTAAAGGAACCTTCCAGCTGTTTTTGAGATTTCGTATCTCAATTTTCGCAGCATAGGCTTCCACTATTGAGTCCTCATCTTCTGCTTCGCCTATTTGCTCGACAGAAATAGTGAGGGTCTTTCCCTTCATGTACCGTTCAATTTTTTTCGCGGTGGAGGCGCTAGCTCCCTTTTTAACGGAGCCGTCCTCACCATCTTCACCAACAGTAACTTTCTCCTTTCGGGAGGCTGTTACTTGTCCTTGTGATGTTTTTCTCATTGCTAATTGCATCAGTTCGGCTTCTAGTTGGTCGTCTGACCAAATATTGTAGTGCCGCAAAAGGAGCATAGCAATAGACCACATAGTCCAGTTGGAGTGTTTTTCATGCCTTCCATCATCAAAGTGAAAATCGAAAGTCATGCGCTCAACTCCTCTAGAGTAGTGACATATTTTTCCCAGTCGGAGGCTCCTTGCCTCTCAATCATGAGATTGCCAGCAACAAAGTGAGCATTGAGATTATCTGAATGAGATTCATCCTCTCCTTGCTCTTGCCGTGCGAAGTCACTAGCTTTTCTAGCAGCTTCGTCAGCAGCGTCATTTCCAGGGTTTCCTGAATGACCTGCTACATGGTAAAAAGAAAAGACACCACGAAGGTGTCCAAAGGACAACACTGCGTCCAAATCTTTCCACATTTGCAAATTAGAAATTAGCTTCTTCTTACTGTTCTTCCATCCATTCCTTTTCCAGTTAGGTAGCCAGGTGTTAATCCCGTCGACTACATACTTAGAGTCAGAGTAAATGAGGAACCTCATATTTAGGGTTCCATCTTCGTCGTATAGCTGGTCTTTCTTAGCACCATCTCGGTGGTTAATACAAGCCCCAGCTACTGTATACAAAGCTGCTAACAATTCGCATTTTTGGTTAGTAGGTTCACCATAGCGTTCGCGCATGAATTCGTCATACGCGAGACCTAAGGTCCTCCCACTTTCTTTAGCGGGAATCCAAAGATGAATTCCCAGCCCACCTGTTGCGCCTTCTTGTCCATTGTTAGGACAGGCACCATCGGTGTAAACTTCAATGGTTTTTTCATTATCCACTTATCAATCAAGCAAAGTCGTATTGCCTAACTGAACCGCCGCTTTCACTCACATATGAGCGATGGTTGCGGTATCTTGAGGTGACAATTTTTATTCTTGGCGATACTCCTAGTTTTTTACCTAGGGACAGGGGACTCTTTGGTACCATTTTACGCCTCTTGCCCTCCTTTTTTGGAGGGGTATTCACTATCCAATTGTAGGCTTCTTTAGCCGTAAATGGTCGTGGTATGTCACTTTCCATTAGTAAGTCAATCCATGCTTCAATCCATTTTCTGCGTGGCATCGTTCTCACCTTCGTAAACCCATACACTTGTTCCGTTAGGAGTAAGTACACGAGAAAAGCTGCCACATTTCTTCAAAATGTAGGTCAGCTTGTATTTGTTGTGAATGTATCGGGTATCTCTATTGCGACCAGCATATGTTGGTACGCCAGCAATGAAATGCCAAGCTTCAGCAGAAGTAAATTCCTCGCCTTGCTTTATTCTTTCACATCTGAGGAGCAATTTTACAGCATTCCTCTCTCCAGGCTTTAGCGATTTAGTCATTTCTTTCACCGCTCAATCTTTGCTCAGAAACTTTCAATTTTTCAGAAGTAGATTCAACCTCTTCTTTGAGGTATTCTAACGACTCCTTTTCAATTGTCAGTATCATTCTGATTTTGTTGCTGAGTGCTTCTAAGCGCAGCTTTGTTGCGCGCCTTTCTGCCTCAGCCAACTCTTGGTCTAGTTCCGATATTTTCTCCATCGGAACTCCCAGCCTTCACCGAACGATTGTCGGTAGTTTAGGTACAGGAATGTCTTTGAGTTATGCTCATCGGCACAGTCAATCCATTCCCAATCACCTCCTTTGGGGCGAGCCCAAAGGTGAATGTATCGGTCTTTTGTTACCATACTTATCGCCTATTCTTCCTCATCCTTCCCCTCTTCTCTCAAGGCAGCGTCGAGTAAGCTCTCTTCTTCCTTGGGCGTACGGACCTCGATGATTACATGACTATTGTCACAGTCATCATCAGTATCTCGGTTGAGGGATATTTGCACGGTTCCGTGCTCAGAAAGCATCTTGAGAAAGATGTCCATAGCGGTGTCGCTTTGGCTTTCTTCATCGTCATGATGCTTATAATAGCGGATTTTCAAATATGCGGCTGTTTCATCACCCCAGTCAAAAACTGAGACTCTGACCTCCGGGTCGATTAAATCAACATCAGATTCAGCTTCAGGCTTTTCTTCTTCTTCAATTCCATCTTCAGTAAATTTGAAGGTGCTAAGCGGAATATTTCCGAGGTTTTTAAGCCACCCTTTCAGGTATTTCTTGCTCTCGACATACATTCGCTTTCTTTCATGCGGGTGTAAGTCGAGTCGCTTTCTCATGAACTTTAGGAGATTTGTAGGAGCACAGTTGCAATAAATTGCTATCTCCATATCCTCAGGTTCACAATCACACTGCCTTCCAATACATATATGGCAGCAGCGTGTACCACAGCCAGGACAAGAAAATTTCTTCATTCCTCCTCCTCCTGTGGTTCAAAGTAAGCTTCACACTTTTCAATGTGATGCTTTTTCTCTTTGATAATTTGGTAGACGGCATAGTCCCAAATGTAGGGGCCAGCCACTCCACTAGGCTTGAAGCGAGTTTCCTTGAAGAGCCGTTCTCGAACAAACTCTCTAGGGATAGCAACCCCAAAGTAAGCCACTTGTTCGGAGTTATCGCGTATATAATCCAGCTTAGACCATGTAAGGTCAATTACTGAGTTTTCTTCTACATTCCATGCGTGATTGGTAGGGATGATGCCAGCGGCCCACCCTTCCCAGTATTCTAGCTCATGGTTAAACGACTGACAAACCATACTGTTGTAGTAACAGTCTTTGATTTTGGCAGGTCCGTAAAATGGCTGGCGCTCTGTTTTTTCGAGGTCAATGCCAGTAAGGCAGACCGCGTTTTCTATTATCCAGTCATAGATTTCGCCTATGCGTATTGGAGCGCCTTTTGGGTCTCCAAGCATACTGTGAGCTTTGTACATACTCGCATGAGTACGAAGATAGTCTACCAGGCCTTTGTGCGTTTCAGGCACATCCCTGGTTGGAGTCTCCTCCATAGATTGTTTCCATGTTTCTATTTCCATGGTTTTACTTATTGGCCTCTTGAGGCCGTAATCAAACTTTATCCGTTAAGGATGCGGTTAATGATTGATTCTTTCGAACCGTGAGCCTTGAATCCGCGCTTCTTGGCAGCCTGTTGGACTTCCGCGAAGCTCATCTTCTCAAACTTAGCACGACGGCTGTTTGGGTTGCTTGTGGTTCGACGCTTGTCAGCAGCCTTCTTTACCTCTTTAGGTGAAGGACGCTTCTTAGCAGGTTCCTTTTTAGGAGCCTTTGCAGCCTTTGGCTTTGCAGCCTTTGGCTTTGCAGCCTTTGGCTTTTTCTCTTCAGTCATAGGTAGTCCAATCTTCTTGCCGACTAGAGCATTCAAGACCTCGTCGTTACGAACAATGTTACGCTGTACACTGTTGTAATGACGACGAAGTTCGCCTCGACGACGAACATTAGTCTCAGTTGCCATGTTCCACAAGAGTTCTTTGGACTTGTCCATTTCTTCCGCTTGCATCATAACAAGCGCACGAAATACTCCTTCAACTTCAGGGATTTCATGTTCCCAACCCTCAACCTTTACAGTTCGGGTGGTTACAATTTTGTTCGCGTTACCGTAAGCCACTGCGGCCTTGGTGACGCCTGCGTTATCTCGCAGAATTTTGTTTCCAGGTGTTCTGGCCACTTATTCTTGAATCAGGATTTTTGTCTAATCCTGACTGCCAAGTAATTAGTCTTCAGCATAGCGTTGGCCGCAATTTTACGGGCTTCGCGCATGCTATCAGTACGGTTGAAAAGAGTCCAAGTACCCTTAGAAGGGTCGAGGTATGCAAGTACTTCAATCAAGTAGTCACTCATCGTCAGCATCCTCCCTTAGCAGGTCTAGACCGATAATGAATGGGGTAGTCATCTTTCGACGATTAGCCACTGTTACTTCGATAATGCTTCGGCTACCGAAGGCATCAATCGTGAGTAACGCTGTTTTTCTCTTTTCTTTACCCATGGCGTTTCTGACATTTGTCTCGCCAATGGTGTGTAACCGTAGTGCTCTAGCTAAGCGCGAATCGATAGAAGAGCGAAAAGCCCCAGTGTCGATTTTAGCAGTAGCCTCAAGCGACCACGGATGTTTAGTTTGGGAATGCAGTGTTACCTGTGTTTCCCAACTACCAGTAAGGGATGCGAAAAAGTTCGCTGGAAGTTGAGTTTTACTCATCCTTCTCACCCTTTGCTGGATAGTGAGTGAGCTTGTAAAAGCCCTTTCCTCTCTTCTCCATATCATCAACATGGGGGAGAGAATCTTCGTCAGTAGGGACGCTTAGATAATGTCCCGTTTCATTGACTCGTGATTCCATAACGAAACCACCTCTTGGGTCTCCGACTGAAATTCTAGTCGAGACCTCTTCTTCTCGCTCACTGTTCTTAATTATCACAGAAGCGCTATTGTGGTATTCAGTACCTTCATACTTACCCCTTCCTGGGCTTTGCAGAAGCACATGAATCCATTCTTGTTCACCCTCTTCAATTAAGCATTGAAGGCGGATGTTACCATTTTTTGGGTCTGTAACAACAGTCCAAAACTTATGGTCTAGTTCTATGTTCGCAATAATAGTGCTCACTTATGATAGTCGGTTATTTCCGACTCTTTCTTTTGCGAAATTTGTAAGGTCCCCAATTAAACTCAGGGTAAACCTTGAACCTCACTTGGGTTCGTAAGTCATGTCGGTCAAACCTAAACCCACTTTGCTCATAGCGCTGGTAGGTTTCTAGCATTTCCTTTTGAGTGAAGCGTCGATTTCTTCCATCGAGTGACTTCTTCCTTGTCATGCCTTTTTGACCGCCCCCAACAGGTTTAGGGGGTTTTCCTTTTGCAATCCATTCGTCCTTTCGCATGATAACAAGACCATCAGGGTCTTGTAAAATGCCGAACAAATCGATTCTTGTTTCTTCTTGGTGATATTCTCTTAAGCCCATGAGTACTTTCTCATCTATGCCTATTTTTTGGCAAAAACGAGAAAACCCATACCCTTTGTTGAGAAGTACCAAGTGTACTAGCTCGGCGTCGGTGTATTTCTGTTGGTTGACAGTATTGTACACTACCGCACAGAGCTTACTACATGTTACAGAGTCATTTCTCGTTTCAAATTTGTCATTACAAACCTTGCACTTCTTCTTCTTGAGTCGTGATTCGTAGTTTGCTTGCTGACATTTTTTTGAGCAATAACGCTGGTTATTCTGCCTTCTAGGTACGACTTTCTCGCACCTTTCGCAGGTAACATTGTGCCAATTTTCTTTTGCCACTTATCCTCACCATATTGGGTCAGGGGGTGTAAAGTTATCAAGCTCTTCATAGCTGATTATCTTACACATCCTTCCCTTGTGGTGAATACTTCCTGGTAGTCGAATGATTCTTCTTGGGTCTCTAGTTACTTCATAGTCAACTAGAATACCCTCAGTTTTCAACTCCTCAATGTATTCTGTCTTAATCTTCTTGTGTAGTCGTTGAAGATAGACAGAAGGAACCCTACCAGCTTTACCTGTCAAAATATTCTGATAGGTTTGCCGATGATGGGGTTCCGCATGAGAAATGTCCCATCCGTACCAAATTACATGAAAGCCCTTACCACCACTAAACACGATAGTAAGGTCTTCAATAGTAACGCTAAACTTCCTAATTAACCAGCCAATAACCTTCTTGGTCATCTGAGCCGAGTCATCGAAAGAATCCATTTTGAAGTCAACATCAAAGTACAGCTCCTGTCCAAGGAAGTTGTTGTTGTAATGTCTCATCAGATTCTTTTTCTTGAATTTCTTGCCACCCATTTTCGAAGTAGGGTCGGGCCCTATGTTTCTTGGGTTGAGAAATTTGGAAGTCATGTAAAACACCTTGATAGGTTTACTTTCCCTAAGGCGTCTTAGTAATGCTGTTTTGCCATGGTCGTTGTTTCGAAAGTTATCGAAGCACTTAATCCATACAAGGCGCTTAGCATTTTTGTCCCATACTTGGAAACGAAATTGCCTCCAATGGGAATCAGGAGGGAGCCACATTTGACTGACATTCATGTCGTCATATGTCATCCCTACAATATTTGTTATCAGTTCGTGCCTAGCCCTAAACTCGGCTTTGTATTCAGGAGTATCTTCTAGCGAAGCCTGAAGGGCACGGTTGAATGTTTCCAACAGGAGTTCTCCTGTGGTTTTATCCGGGCAATCACAGTCATTCTGACCTGTTCTGTCACAGGCAGGGTGGTGATTCTTTGGAAAATATTCGATGGTGTAAGTGCCCATTGCCAAGAATGGATTTCGCAAAAAAGACATAATTCCAAAGGAATGATGCTGACAGCGAATATCCCCTTTAGGGGCATGGAGCTTACACCTATGGCCGTCTTTCTTGACAGCCGTACATTTTGTGTTTCGTTCTATCCACACTTATTGGAATTACTGAGGCATCCATAGGCCTTGGCCAAATACCTCATTGCAGCACTTACAGACTACCCTGACCATTGCAGGGTGTTTTCCTGGGGTGGTATTATGAGAGACAATTTCGGCCATCAGTGTGACACGAGCCTCTTTCATGCTTCCAGGACATTTTCTTAGATGCGGCATTCCATTTTGTATTTCACAATCCATAACGCTTTGCGTAAGGTCGGTAATCATTTGTTTGATACCACCTTCTTTAGGTTCGTGAACTTTCCAAGGCACTTTAAGCACCTCGTACAACGCGGGTATCGTTGTTAGTAGTTGTTGTTGTGATATTACCCACTTATCGACTAAAGTCTCTTAGTCATATGATATGCTTTACATGAAGCACACCAGTAAATTCGAAGATGCACATTTTGTCTTTTTCGCGCTCTCCGAGCTATCTCTTTAGTTGGATAGTTCTTTTTGTTGCCGTAGCAACCAGCAGTCTTTCGCCGCTTAAGTTTTTTTCTTCTGTTCCTATACCTTGGCATAGACCCACTTATTGTCCATCATTCAGACAGGCGTAGGGACAGTAAGCTGTCAATACGCTCATCGACTCGTCGTCGCTCCTGTTCTGAGACACGCTCTTCAGCGGTCCACATGTCTTGGAAGCGAGAAGTAAGCCCTTCAACAACTTCTTCGTAAGATTCAGTAGCCTTGTCAACAGTTTCCTGGCCGAGGTCATTCGATGCCTTGGCCAGTGTTGTAAGTGCTTCAGCTTTCTTTGTTGCTAGTAGCTCTTCGTCAATATGTCCGTCTTGTAGCATTTTGTGAACAAGCTGGTAATATTTAGCTTGCGCACTTTGCATATTAGTGATGTACATTTTCTTAATGTCCTCAAGTTGTTTCGGTGATGAACCATAGGCTAGTGTTCTAAACCCTGATTCATAGTGCGCCACAATAGGGGCATCATATCGCTCTTCGCGAGTCATAGTCTCCCACCAAGGGGATTCTCGCTCAACCCACATAGCATCTCTATCTCTAGAGTTTGCCAGCATGGCGAAGTGCTCAATAATTTCATTCAGTCGACCAAGCATCGAAGCGTAACGCTTCTCCTTATCGTAAATGAAATAGACGCCTCCACTAGATGCATGCGGCAGAATACCGCCCATATCTTTCAAGCGCCTCCTCACGAGTTTGCGAATTTTATCATCGTCAATAGACATTGACGCTGTAATATACGCATTTCGCAGTCGCTCCTGTGCAAGACGCATAAATCGTGCGTCTTCAGGTAACGAGGAATCCTTCATTGGTTCGACAACAACCTGATTTCTCAGCTGTGTAGTGTCAGGGGCGGTTCCTTCTCCCCAAATATGGTCCACGAGTTGAACTCGCCATTCACGAGTAAACACGGTCAGGTTCTCACCTTGAACACGCACTCGGTATGGGCTATCGGTATACACTTGCTGTCGAGATTGTCCTTCGACATATCCGCGACGAACACGCTGAAGCGCGTATTCCTTGTTTTTCCGCAAAGGTACAATATTCCATTGCACCATGTAACCATAGCTACCATTTTTCTTGACCCTCATTTTTTCCTTGTTGTTGGTAAGAGGGTTCTCAGGGTCGTCATAGACAACCCGCTGTGCCTTCGTTTGTAATGCACGAACGGCGTGAGCAAACGCACCTCCCCCATGCCTTGGCACGGGGATAAAGCGCCTGTAAGCGCTCGAAAAGGCTGCAGTTTCCTCTTTATTCACGCCAAAAACCCCTGGGCTGTCTCGATGCTCATAAAGAGTCGATACAAAGGTTTGCAGGTCAACTTTGCCATCATAGATAGCATAATTGACAAACCACCCCAAAGCAGGGAGTTTTGTATTGGCGAATACCACTCCTTCATCGGAGTTGGCATCAGTTTGTTGTGTTGATGATTCATCAGTCACTTATCGCTTCTCAACCGAAGCGGCCCAAGAGTGAACCTGAGCTTGTTTCATCATAGCTAGACCATTGCACATTTGCTTCTTGTCCAACCATGTTACCTCGGAATTCGTCATAGAACACGAGGAGTTGAGAGAGTAGCCTTCGGATAGTAATTTCCTCATTACATAAGGTACCGAAGCCAGCGTTGTATTCTGCCCTTCCAGGGTCATGACCAAGTGCGCATTTGCCTTTCCTCTTGACCACATAAAGGCCAGGAGCAATAGTTATGCTAATGCTTTCACTCTTGTCACAGCTACCTGAGCAATTTTCTCCTGAAATGTAGTTTCCTTCGTGTTCTGTAACACGAATATCACTATCAATAGCCAGGAGAATTTCAGGCATACTTGGAAGTTGCATGTCACTCAGAAGTTCTGCAGTGACTTGTTTGCGAGGGGGCTCTGAAATCCTGTAAAACTCCAAATGCCCAATTTCAATAGGTTTGACATTGGTCATTGGTCTCTGAATTTCGAGGTAGTCCTCTTTGCTCATAGGTAGGCGTTTTTGCCCTGCCAGGTGAAATGACTTAATCGGGTCTAGGCTTGCAATAGCAGCCAAACCGTCTTGAAGCCTCACACGGAAGGTAACCTTACCAGAATGAGTAATTTTAGAAATGCCTTGGTAAGCACCGCGGTAACCACCACGAACCTGCCTCTTCTGAGTACGGTCACGCACTCTTGAAAGGGTTTCAAGGGTTCTTGGGGAGGCTGTGGTGCCTTCTACATAGGTTTCTTTTTCTATGCCTAGTTCGTCATATAGGATTTCGTTGTGCATAACTAGTCCTTCGATGGTAGGCATCCAAACTGTCGAGTTTTCTCTCACTCGATGTTGGCTATTGTTTCTGCGTCCGAAGCGGTTGTTACGAGACTGGTTAGTCTCTATTCGACAGTTTCGGATAAACTGGAACTTCTTCCACCTTACAACAGCATAAAATTGACACTGTTGTTGTTTGGAAAAGACCATAGAGACATCAAACTTTTGATGCAGGCTGCCATACACAGGCGCCCCGGCAATATTCATTGGAAGTGAATCCAGTTCAAGTTGCTTTGCACTCACCCATGATTTCATTTTGATGGGTGCTGTACACGCTCTAGGGTTATTAGTCCAGGTTGAGTTTTGAGGATGGTCGTACAAGTGAGTGAATAAGACATCATGCTTGTACAGCCTCAGTTTTTCATGAATACGAATTTGGTATTCTGAAAGTTTATTGTGAGTCAGCTCTTGCCAAGTCTTCTCGACGCGCTGATTCAATTTTGCTGCCTTTTCAGGAGTCAAGTCAATAGGGATTAGGAGTACAGGGCTGTCAGCATCACTTGCATGCTGCTCCCCGTTTCCCGTTGAGTTTCCTTGTCGAACCCACCATCCCGCAGTATCGAGGCAAAATTGTCGCATGTTGGGGGCGAGCTCTTCATCGAGCTCGTCCAAAAAGGCCATAGTTACAGAATCATACTTAACGATATTCTGAAAGCCACCATTATTTGTCCAATACGCCCCAGGTGCTGGGGCGCTTGACACTCTATTTTGCTTTTTGACCAGTACCTTGTATGCTACAGTGGCACTGTCTTCTGCTTCTTTTTTGACCGTTACCTCTCGTAGTGTTACTTTACCGCTTTGCTGTCGAGCGCGGTAGTCATTCATAGCACTATGTGTGTTTCCGGCAGCACCCCAAGTGTAAGTATCGCCCATTAGGCGATTCCAGGGGTGTTGGTTCCCGTCTTTATGACGGACCGTTGTCGTGTTTCTATTGCCAGTTACCAACCCCATAGTTGAGTCGGTGGTTCTGAGATGCGATTGAAACAGCATCGGATATTGGAGAAAAATCTCTATTTCGTCCACTTATTAGGCTCATCCGAAGAGATTGCCCATGCCTGCAAACCCACCGTCATTGTCTTCCGGTAGTTGCGGGGTTTTTTCCGAAGAATTGTCTTCGTTACTTGCAGCTGTTGCTGGTTCCATGCCTCGAACCTCGAAAGCGAATACCTTCAATTGGCACTCTCCTTCGCGCTCGCTTGGCCAGATTTGTAATCGTGGCAAGGCTTTGGAAATAGCGGTCTGCACTTCATCTGGTAGTGGGAATTGACGATTAGGTTGCTTCTCGTCTAAGTCCACTAGCCTTTCGCTACCGTGTGCTGCGCGCACTGCTTCAATCCTAGATTCAGCATCTGCAATCGCGGCTTTCAGGTTAGCCAATGTTCGTTCGGTGATTTTAACTTCGTACACCTGAACGGCCTTTGTTTGCCCAGGATTATTGCTATCAGCAACATTCTTCCTGTGGCCCCATAATCGGGTAATGTGTTTCGTAATTCGTGGTAACACTTATTGGCTTAAAGAAGCGGGAAGTCGTCAGGATTCTGACAGATGTGACAATATTCGTCACAAATATCCGCTTCATGAAATTTAATGGTCAAGCAGTTAGGCTCGTAAAGTTGACAGCCCCTACTCCCCCCACAAGTACATTCGTGTGGGTGAGGCATGTCACGGTCTCGAATAGCCTCCGCATGAATCATTTCATATCGTTTAATCGTTTTAGCCATTTTCAACACATGTTCTATTCGTCGCTTGTCAAGCTCCTTTCTTTCTTCCTCTTTATCGAGAATTCTAAGCAGCTGCGCGGATAGATAGATGGTAAGGTCCAGTGCTTCCTCTAGGCCCATTTCGGTCCAAGAGTCTGTCTTAGTCCCCCATTGTGTTGTATCGTCATTTTTACGGATTCCGTGACCATAGCGTTCTTCGCCAATAGCCATCCGTTCCTGGATGAGCTCCAGTATTTTTTCATTGTCGTCTTCCATTGTCATTCAAACTCCTCCCTTACAATAATAGCAGGTGGAATTCCAGTAACGACAGCAAAAGCGACACAAGAGTCGTTGTAAGGACCTAGAAGGTCCATTGCAAGATTCCTTTTAATGAAGTAGTCAGGACGGAGAGCAAAAGCAGTGCTCCCTAGTCCAAATTGTTTTAGCTTGAACTTTTCGATAACAAACTTGGTTGCTTTTACTAGCACCCATAGCTTGCTCTTTTGTTTTCGCTTGGTGATTTCGCACTCCATGAATGAAGGTACTTCAGAACCATGTTCATAGTGCTTTTGTAGCACTTTAACTCGGCATTTTCCATGCTTTTTGTCCTCTCGTTCAATAATTGACCCTTCGTTAGGGCCATTGAGTGCGAAATCTAGTACACTAAAGAAGACTCTTTGGCCATCTTTGAAGTATTCACTTCGAATGTACTTAGTTCCATGTAAGTCTATTTCGGTAGGTGTTATTTCACTTTCCAAAGGAGTTAGTTCGTACAGCCTATCCAAGGACAAGCTGACCACCCCGACATACATATTGGTTGTAGCGTAACGATGCTTGAATAGCTTCATGCCTAATCGCCATGAGAGCTACATCATCGTTACAATAACCTCGTTCAGCAATTCTAAAGGTAACCACCCCGAAGTAAGAAAGGCTAGACCAAAAAATAGTCTTGCCTGTCCTAGCTACTGGGCGATTGAATCGCTGGTCAAAAAAAGAAGGAAGGCTCTTCAAGAGAACCTTCTCGACATCTTTCTGAATGTTTTGAGCTTTGCTGTTGCAGATGCAACTAACAAACTCACGGATAGCGTCGGCAGCATCCTTAGGAATATCATCCCACAAGGTGCTGTCATTTCTCCATCCGAGCTTGAGTAAAGGTTTTCCACTCACTTATACGCTTAGCTCAAAATCTTTCGAGCAAGCAGTTCGTCTTCGACTGTAATATCGCCATTCTGACAATAGCAAATCCACCAGTTGAGGATTTCTCCTTTCTTCGGTAGTTTAGGCCTTGACAGTTGTTCTTCTTGCATCTCATTGAATACTTGATACCACTTAGTGAGGTATTGTTCTTCTTCTGCTGTATAAGGAGAATATTCGAATGTCAAGTCAAAGTTTTCAAAATAGGGAGGAGCGTTCTTTTCTTCCGTAACTTTTGAACCACCAGTTGGATGTGTCGAGGTATCGCCAATTAGACCATGATTGAATGTAATATGGTTGTAGCGAATATGACCCCATGGGTAGTAAATGCACATGAATTGTCTTCCATGCTCATCAATACCAAACCCAGCGTGGGTGGCTTGTTTGTAACGGTTTACTATAGCTTCTCCAAATGGTCGATAAGGAATTGTGCCAGACACAAGTCCCTCAACACTAGGGCCAACCCATACGGGGACTCCATAATGTCGACCTTCATTTGAAATAGTCCCATCAGCATAAGCGCCGATGGCGTACAATTTTTTGTTTTTGGTGTTGTAGCTCCAATAAAGAGCTCCACCTGAGTCTTTCTTTCGACCGGCCCTGTTCAACATTGTTTTGAATGTATCATATGGGAATTTAGCTTCAAAGACTGGCTTTATTCTTGCAGGCTTAATGCTTCCAAAAAAAGGAATGACAGAAGTTTGCTTGTGATTCGTCGTATTGTCATTCCAACCATAAACATGCTCGTTTTTGTTCCAAGAGTACTGAATAGCTATACCGCCAGTAGTCTGAACGGAATATCCCATAGTACCCAAATGGCTTCGGTTGTTGAACCCCCATCGTCGGCGGTTCAGCGCCCTAACACCATATTTCTGATGCATTTCGTTATCATCAGTGGTGCTTAGTTGCATGCCCATGTCACCAATGTAAAGTGTAGCATTGCGATTCCTCATAGAAGGACGGAAGTCCCCTGCTGAGAAATTTATGCTAGCATTGATGATGTGTCGGCTATTACGGCGGAACTTAGGCTCCATAAATACAATTTCTCCAGTAGTTCCTCCACGAGGATAATTGAAGATAATTGCAGTGCCTTCTGTTCCTGTTTCAACGCAAAGGTCGTATTCTGACCGTTGCTGAACATCGTAATGTGGTCCAGTTTGGTAAGTTGGTTGAGTAATAATCAAACCAGCTACCAAAGCAATTTGCGAAAATGTCACGGGTAAGCGCTCAAACTCGACAAATGTCGGGGAGCAACCAATATTTTGAGCAGAAGTTGTTAACTCTTCACTACTCATTTTTCTTGCCCCCTTTGTTCTTCTTTTTCAAGTTAGCTTGAGCCCTTTTATGCTCTCGTGCTTTTTTCGCTAGTTCAGCTGGTTGAACACCCTTAATCATAGAAAGGAGTTCTTCCAGGCTATCTGCAATGCGAGTTAGCTGAATATTTTGTTCTTCAGCGCTCTTTAGCAGACGAGATTGTAAGTTGTTTTCACCGCTCACTTATGGGTGGTCAGTCCAAAGAGGTCTCTTCCCGAATGACATAGCATCCAGCAGGGAGAGTCTCGTGATAAAGACCAGCTTGTTCGTTTTTGGTCCCGAATAGGGGGTGTTTGCTTGCATCGATGACTTTGTCATCTAGCTTGCTCCACGAAATCCTTTCATCGCCAGCGCGAGAAGGGGACCATGAGAGTACAAGTCGAAAGTTCTGGCCGCCGAAATCATTGACACGGACAACTAGGCGCGAGCTAAAGCGCTCGCCTTCTTCGACTTCTACTAGTATCAAGCCTGAACCAGGTTTGTCAAAGGTTGTGCCCAAATGGACACCCTTTGTAAAATAGACTTCAATAGTTTCCTCTTCAGTCATCAAACCCACTTCACCATTTCAAGGTCTTTGGTAGTCAAAGCCTTTGGGTTGTTTACCATAAGGACTACATTATCGCCTGCGTCTTGAACCATCAAGAGCGTAGGCAGTGCAGCCTCGTATTCTCTGAAAATCTTGCGCATTTCTTCAAGGTAGACCTCTAGATTATCCGCAAGCCAAGAATTGAATTCGTGGTTTGATTTCAAAGTAGTAAACCAAGTCTCGATAACCTTTGTGGCTACCAAGAATGTCTTATCCCGCATAATCATGCCAGGGATAAATTGCTGCCCCCAAGTGAGGAAGGTATCAACCGAAACTTCGACTTCTTCCTTCTCAGGAATGACGATGCTTGGTTCCTCCTCCTTTTCCTTAGGGGGCGTTATTGTCTTTGGTCGGGAAGTCCTTGCCATTTGCTCGTTTCGAATACGAGCGGACCTTTCTTTCGGGGTCTCTGTTGGCGTTTCTTCCACGGGGGCAACTTGTTTGTCATCTTGCTTACGACGGCGAAGATGACAGGCGTTGCACAGTGGACCTTCAGGCATAGTCTTCCTACGCCATTGCGGAGTTGTAGTTGTATTACAGTCCTTACATGGTCCATTGAAAGGAGCATTCTTTGGGCGTCCTTTCTTTGCTTTTTTCTGAGATGTGTCAGAAAGTGATGGCTTCTCAGCCTTCTTTTGTTTGGCATTCTTTTCCACTGGAACGAGCGACTGTTGTTTGTGCCAGCGCTTCTCTTCCAGGGGTGTTTGTGCCACTGCCGAACCACCGAGAGCCTCAAGAGCATTTTTTAGTTGCTCTTTGAGGTCATTGACGGAGGTCGCAGTAAATTGCAGGTTAATTTCTAGTCCCACTTATACCATCACATGAATGATGGGTCGAAGTAACGCTTCTCTTTCTTTTCTGCCTTGCGTTCGTTTTCACGAATCATTTCGACATCTTCTTCAGGGTGAATAATCACACCTGCATGAGAGTGAAGAGTTACGATATTTACCTTGACAGCATTGGCATCTATTTGTCGATACCCAGCGTTTTCAAGGAAACTCACAAAACTAAGCATAGATGCTTGAATTGTAAAGTCAATGAAATTCTCCATGTCTTTCTTGAGAATTTCCATTTCGCCGTTTACTGTGGCGAAAATCTCTTGGTGCTTTAGTGTTGGTCGTCGTTGCCTTAGCTGACGAGCCCTGTACCAAAAGATACACTCGACAAGGAGGCTTTTAGAAACCGCCTCCTTACCTGGCTTGAACTCTCTTTGTTCAAACTTCTTCTTAAGCTCCGAATGAGTATCATCGGTAGCTAGCGCACCAACAAGGTTGACCCCTTCTTGGAAGATGCTATCAAAGCCCTTCACAACTTCGGGAGCAACAGTCTTACTCAGATTGTTGCTTACAACCAAAAATGGCACACGGTCGCCTCTAGTTACTTGATAGAAGCTTTGACGATTTTCCGAAGGGATTACATCGTCGTCGTTCAGTCCCTCTCCTTTGAGGAACTCATAGAATCCAAGAGCACCGAGGCAATCCTCGTGTCTTAGAATATCCATGTCATTATCAACTGCTTTCCATGGTGTTGACACTTATCGCTTCACTGGGAAGCGTCATTTGCGAAGTTACGAATCTTCGTAACATCATTTCCGTTTGTTGCATGAACAGCGACATGTCCTTTGTCGATTGCTTCATCCAAATCATCTCGGATAATTCGCAATGCTTCGAGAAGCCGAGCTTCTCGTGCGTACATTCTCTTTAACTCAGCAATTAGTTCGGGACAGGATTCCATAGCGCGCAAATCTGCCCGCTGGTTTGCTGTTCCACGCGCAAACTGATATTGGCTTAGAATAACAGGGCCATTTACCCTGTCACCGCCGCCTTTCATTTGCGCGTCACCTTCGTAGGTGTCTGTTTCAGCATTGTAGGGTAGGCAAAAGTGCCAAGGCCCGTCCGTCATTCCTTCAAACTGAGTCAAGTCGATTCTTTTACTCATTTCTTCACCTCATTAGGGATTACTTTTCCCATTACATCGAGGTGTGTAATTAGTATGGCTATTCGCTGTTCTTTATTTCTGTACTCAGTGTTTTCATGGGTGATTCCAGTAATCCCCCACCTACGAGCTAGCGAAACTAAGCCGTTATTTGAGGTCGCTCTTAGGTAAGAGCGCCATTCGTCTTCTGTTCTCTTACGCATAGAGCTTCAACCCTACGATGTAAGTAATTTCAGTTGACAGTACTAAGGCTACCCATAAGATAGAAAGTACTGCCGCGTATTCAATCGCGACTCCGAGTCTATAACTCTTCCTTCGCAATCTCCGATACCAGCTATACCCAGCTATACCCAACCCTGAGAGCAGGTGCTGGATAGAAAGGGCAATAGCGGCAAAGGTTACTAGGTGTATTAAAATCATTAACACTTATGCCTCAACATTTCTGTATTTTTTCCCAGCAAACTGGGCAGCAATGTGCAGGCGAGGGACCTAGAGAAGACTGTGCTTCTGTATCACAGTACAAACAATTGAAATCGTTCATCTGTAATTCATCAAGGGGTCTGCTTCTAGCTAGGACCGTTCCTAGCGTTTCTTTCAGCTGTTTTTGCCTATTAGCAGTAAACCCCCCACAAAGGTCCATACGAGGTTCATATGGGACATGTGAGTGATTTTTACACAGTCCGCTTGACCAGGCCATGTTGTTACAGCCTATTATCGTACATTTAGTCCTCGTTTCTTCCAACCTCACCTGAAGGCCATGATGCACCGCGCATAGCGGCTCGCCCTTAGGGTTGTTGAGAATGAATTTAGGAACTTTCCTTTTGCAACCAAGATGGTTACATACCTTGGACATTAAACTAACCCCCAAAATGGATGGTTGTTAACTTCGGGGACAAAGGAATCTGTATTTGTGTACATTTTCCAGCCCTCTTGAAGAAGTATGTCAGGTATAGCATCGATGTAAAACTGACCAATATTGTCAGTCTCGTGGTCCTCATTTGAACCACTTACACCTTTGACGCGGCTATTCGTTATTGTAGTAAATTCTAGCTCGCGTTTACAAACTGGAACAAGCTCTTCCAAAGATAGGGCGAGTTTGCGTTTGTTTGTCTCGGTAAGGTCTAGTCTAGAGCGCCTTACCTTAGTAATCAGTAGGTTAGTTGCGATAGTGACGATTTCAATTCGCCTCAAATCATTTAGGTCAACCAACCCTTTTACTTTAGGTTCTTCGTAACCGGGCTCTTCCCACTTTTCAGTAGGTTTAACGATAACCAGGTTGAAACCCTTTTCTTCTTGAAGTCTTTCAAGAATTTCTTTTCCGCTGTGTGTCCTAACCAGTGATAGCATATCGGAGTTAGCAATAGCTTCAGTAAATTTTTCCTGAGCTTTGTACGACTCTTCGATGTATTCAGTACATCTAGTAGCATACTCTTGGTTAGCTTCACTCCACTTCACTAGTGGTATAGCAGATGGCAACTTCTTCCCACCGATGTGGGTAATGTTGCCAGTAATTGAGTCCAATGTTATATCGGCCACTTATCCGCTTTCTTCTCGACCCCATCTTCTGTTGGGTAGTCTAAAAGAGTGCGTTGCTTGGCTCGCTTCACCTTATTGGTGTAATCAGCAAGCTGTCGCTGTCTTGTTCTCCAGCGCTCAAGGCTGGAAAGGCGTTTATCGCCTCTACCATCCGAATTGTTATTATTCGGCACTTATCATAGTGGACTTATTCCTTCAATGTCAAATATTGCGTCAAGCTTTGCCTCAACACCTAAGCGGTGAAGGGCAGCGATAAGCATGGCAACATTTGATTGCGTTAAGTCCATATTTTCAATACTCTCAAGTGCTGTCCTTACAAGCTCCTCATCTGCCGTTTTTTCATTAGCAGATGCTTTGGAGTGCATGGCAACACCATTCTTGACATATCGTTGAATTGAGCGAAGCTCTTTGAAAGCCTCTTTCTTAGCAATATTCAGCTCTTTACTTGTAAGCAATGTTTCACCCCAGGTAAATGTAGTTGATGTACTTTGCTGTAATTTGCTACTCAAAACTTACTCCTCCTCTTCAGGAGAGAGTAGCGAGTGGTCAATATGAGTGTACTTGTTTTGTTTTCGACCGTGATTATTTTTCCACCAACTCATTCTTACGAACTCGCTATGACTAGCAAGTAAATTCGAAATTGTTTTCATGGTGGGTTTCCTTTTGGTAGGCCACAGTTCGTAAATCTTTGCGGCATCCATTGGCTCATCACTGTCGAGAAGCAAAGCTGCTATCCGATTACGAACTGAAACGGGGGGCATTTCATTGCCCCGCGTTCAGCTCTTTCTCAAACTCTTCGCGCTTTGCATCGAGTACCTCTTTTGGAGGGTTAACCTCCTTCGAGGTAACAGAATCGGTTTGACTTGCTTGTGATGTTAGCGAGTCGTAAACCTCTCTTGCATTTTCCACAGTTTGCTCACCTTCAGGTAGCATTTTGCGGAATTGTTCAATGACCTCACTCTTTGTAGGGTTCTTGGTCCTTGTTCTGTCGATATTGATACTTGCTTCAAAGTACATACCAGCGTAGTCAAACCTGACTGCGCCGCTCATTCCTTTCTCTTTAGCAAGCTCAAGTATCTGCTTTTCTAGAGCTTGTTTACGCTCTTTCGCGTTTTTAAGCTCCGCCTTGGCCTCTTCGTGCCAGGCTAAATAGGCTTCTAGTGCTCTTTCGGCCACTTATAAGGTCACTTTTCAGTGTCCTCTTTGGGATAAAATCGAGAATACATCGCGGATAGCGCGACATTTGCTCTCTCCCATGCATCTCGAATGCAGAACATCTCCTTGAGATGGTCTAAGGTTGCTAGCAACCCGTCATCAGCATACATCTCAAATGTTGTAAGATTGATTGCTTTTGGGTTACACTCCTCATCGACAGAAATCAAAATCTTTCGTTGCCTGGGATTTGATTCAGGTTGGGGAGATACGCATTTCAAAGGTAGCATCTTGACGATTTTAGCTTCGCTATCATAGCGAGCTTCTTTCCAGTCTTTGACTGCTGTTACGCATTCAGTGATAAACGGAGTCGTCTTGTTTTGGTCATATTTTGGCATCTCTAGCTTAGGCATTGTAACCCTATCAGCATAGTCTTCCAAAAAGTGACATAGATGTTCATAGTGTGCAATTGACTGCTTACATTTTTCATAAAACCAGTTGTAATCTGCTTTCCTACTCAAGGTAAGAAGCAGCTTGGTCACTTGGTTCATTTTGTGTACTGGTACCGCATTTTCCTTTTGGTACTCTGTTAGCTCATTAAGGCTTGTGTAAACAAGGTGTGTTGCACCATTCGCTACTTCCTTCCTTATTGCGTCTGCAACATTATGGCGATGAGGGCCTTCGAAAGCGTCATAGTCGACTGCTTCCACTGGAAGAGCGTAGCACAAGTGGTAATGCATTCTGTCAATAAAATGCTCAAACTCGTACCATTGTTTCACCCACTCCTCATCCATTTCAAAGGAAGTAGGTGCATCAGTAATGCGAATATCGTCGGTTCGGTCTGTTAGTGATGACATCACAACGCCCCCCTACGGTAGTTTCGCAATTCGTTTCTCAGGTGTTCAAATATTTGCTTGTTCCTGACTTCTTCAAGCATCAGCGAAACATCTTCTCGCTGAGTTTCATGCTCAAAGGCATAGAGTCTGTCTGCGCCATTACCCAGTGCTTTGAATGTTATTCTTAGCCTACGGTTTATGGCAGCTTTGAGTGCTCTAAGGGTATTGGGGCCATAGCCTCCAATATCTAAACCAACTATGAGAATAAGTTGGTCCTGGTAGAGTGGAGCCACATCAGGGTTCCACCTTGCGAGGGTTGCTAGAAATAGCAGCTTCCTCTTAGTTTCTAGGTCCCACAAATACAGTGGTTCCCCAAAGACCCCATTCCATTTTTTTTCGAAATCGGGGTCATTGTATGTGCGTTCAGTTATTTCTGACACTAATACAAAAAAAATCCAGCTAACGCTGGAATCTGCGCCCTTTGGGCGTACACTTATAGGGGAAAATTAATTCCCAGTAGGTTGAATTCAGAATCGACCTGAGATACCGACATCACCGAAGTCGATAATCTCGGCTTCTTCGTCAGTTTCAGTGTTGGCAGGGATAAATCCACGAGCCAAACAGTTGTCGCGAATAAGCTCCAATTCCTTTTCAGGAGTGGAATTCATAGCGTTTCGATTGATACCCTTTACGAAGTCTTCTTTCTCAGGCTCACCCTGGTGTCGAGTGAACGCAATCTTGAAGGCTGCTCGCACAGCATTCGCAATCTGTCGACCGTTACATCCGTCAGTGTACTTTAGAAGCTCTTCTAGGAATGGATAGTCGTCAGGGTGTCGACGCGCAAAGCCCTTCTCATCAGCGGAAGGGTTGGTTGGGTCGAACTTACGCATGGCAGCAATGTGGATTTTGAGAATCTCAAGCTGCTCGTCGCGCGTAGGGTGGGCAAAGTAAAATCGAGAACCAGCGCGGTCAATAAACTCCGGTGGGAGCATTTCAACGCGGTTTGCCGTAAATGCGAACATAATGTTCGACTTATTCTCTTGAATTTCGGTCAGCAGAATTGAAAGGACGGAGGCGCTTGAGCCACCATCTCGTTCTGCCGAGGTGTTCTGTACCAGCTTTTCGACTTCATCAATCCAAATGATTCCGTCCATGCTGGCTGCTAAGTCAATAGCAATCTTCAGCCTGGCTTCTCCTTCACCGACATACTTCTTACGAAGGTCAGTTGCAGCTAGTCGAATAATAGGACGACCAGTCATAGAGCCAAGCACCTTTACAGCAAGCGACTTACCTGTACCTGGAGGACCAGCAAAGATAACCATTCGGTTACCAATTAGTCCATATCCAGCAGCAAGTGGGCTTGCGCATGCAACTTCTTCCAACACATAAGAGTGGAATTGTTCCATACCCCCGACCTTTTCGTCAGGGTTAGGGTTGTGAAGTGTCAACCCGTAGTCAGACACTAGGGATGACTTCTCCTCAAGAATTACTTCGGGGAGAATTTTGTTGTGCGACGCAGCGCACATAAGTAGGGCAGCTTCCCCACGAGCCTTCGTCATACCTGTAACAGCGCTTGTACAGCGCTCTAGGTTTACATCAGAAAGCCCTTGGATAGGGTTGCCATCTTTGTCTTCGTCCATCTGCATGTTCTTTGCAGCGGCGAAGCTTCGAATAAGATTACGCCAGTGAGTCTTGTGTGGTCGTTCCCACTTCAAGGTAAAGAAACTCTCTTTGAGAGAATCTGGCATTTTATCGAATCCAATAGGTACAAGGAGAATAATCGCAAGGCCAGTTACATGCTGGTTGCGGAAGTAGTCGATTTTCTCGCGCAGCATCTCAACAAAGGTTTTGAAGCCCAAGTAGTTGTCTGCACCCTCGACTAGGTAAATTCGTCCTCGTCCATTTTTTTGAGAGTCAAACTCCTCCACAGATTGAAGGAAAGTCATGCAGATACGCTCGGCATCTGCTCTTGCTTGAAACTTGACTCGTTGTGAAGCACCCAGTGATTTCTTGCTAGAATTCTTTGGAATTTGTTCCAAGATGTTTTCATCGCAATCGATTGGGTCTCCATATGGCATGACTTTTGCATCGCCATCCATTGGGTTGAAATCACCATCGCCTTCGATAGGCTCGGTGAAAGTAACCGCAGTATTTCCGTTTGATAGCTTTGTTTTTGAAGGCTTAATCACACGGAGTTCTTGTGGGTAGTTAGAAAATGTAACTCTAACTACTTCAGGTCGCTCGTTTAGCCATCGAGGGGCAATATCACGAGCTTCTGAGGTTGCTGCAAGACGAGTAATCTCGCTTACAGTCTCTGCCATTTCTGGCGTTTCAATAATTATTCCAGGCTCCGTCGCTCGGAGGAGCTTTAGAATACGAGTAGTCGACGCGACATTGGCGCGCTTTTCCTCGAAAACTTGGTATTGATTGTCTTTTGACATTTTTAACCTAATACAATTTTGTGTTCTCACACTGCTGGAATCGGTAGTCCAATGGGCGATATGGGCCTTCCCGGACAGGAGAAGGCTAATCGACCCAGCATGTCTGACACATGCCCAATATATATCCCAGTAGAGGGTGTGTTCTACTGGAAGTAGTTACTACCGTAACTAGTGGCTGCACTTTGGGTGCAGCAAGGACCCTCGCCGTAGCAAGAGGCCTCTTCTAGTCAGTACGATATGTATGGATTTTCTAGACGCCAGATTTTGATGAACAAATCTTCGAGGTATTCGAAGAGCCGTTTAGTTTCTTTGACTGGCAAACTATTACTGGTACCTTTAGTGTTTGAACAAGCGCTTTCGCGACATGTCGGTTGTGTAAAGTGGGTACCTACGGTCGATGTTTGAATATGTTATACCACCTAGATGGCATTCTTCAAACGAAAAAAGAGTGGTCCTGTTCCGGTTTGATTGCCAAACCGGCAGATTCACAATAAGCTGTCATCAAAAGAATCAGAATTTACAATTCTGTCACTACAGATGTGACTAGAGTTAACTCTGGTATCTTCAGTTTTGATGCATGTCAGAGTCTGAAACCTTCCGGTTACTGACTCTGCCAACTTGCTTGGGATAATTCTCCTCGTAAATTTAGGAAATCACGACAAATTAGTCGTGCGAATTTTTTGTACAACGGTATTGTCGCCCCATTATCAGGGTATACAACTCCTCCAGTTGTGGTTGGACAGCATCACGAGCTTATCCAACACGAAAGAAATTCTTTGTTTCCCCGGCTCAGGTGACTTAGTCAGTCACGAAACGGGTAGTGGCAGCAAGCGCGCTGCGCACATTCTTTCCATCAGGTTACATAAAGGAATCAATTTTGTCAAGTTAGAACTCTATCGATTGTCTTCTTAGGTTCGGCAATGATAGGTTCTTCGTAACAGACAAATGGTTCTCTCTAGTGGCCAAATCTCATTTGATTACAGTAATCTATGTTATTTGGTGAGTCACGGGAGTCCTCATTCCATCAATGTCACATTGGTGTTCAGTTACCTTGGGAAGGGAAGTTCCGTATTGGGATTCCATTCCTGCAGGTGATACACTTCCTGTGGGCACATTGTTCATGAATTGTGATTGTGACATATCGCAGATATGGGCTATTAGGATATTAGAGTCCTTCAGCCCGCGGTCCGCAGAACGCGAACAATCTGGATGTTCCATCTCAGCGTTTACAGTGACCCGTGCATTTGTCATGTATGGGTCTCTGGTGCTAAGCCGTATTGTGTTTGCGGCATTTCTGCCACATGTCATAGCTTTAGACATCTATGTTGAGGGGGCAGATTCCCCCACAATATCATCAGCAGTCACGAAAATCGTCGACGGCCGGTCATAATATGTCCATAGTTCCATTTTGGTTTTGGAAAAATGCTGATTAGCGCAAGTGACAAAGCCCCTCCAGGTTCAACTGGATTCAGGGTTCATTTCTTCAGAGTCATCTTAAGGTCATTCGAAATATTGAGGGTGACTGGTTTGCCAGTCCTGAGACTGCAGACCAGTTGTCTATACTGGGGTCATTAGGTCAATGGCACTGAGGCTTATCCAAGTGTTCATCTCTCAATAGCTGCATAGCGGCTAGTACCATTCCTCAGGGTACCAGGTAGACCTGACATGCAGGCCGAGCTCTGGTTTCCCTGGGTAATTATCTCACATTAGTAGTAATGTAATTGGTATTTGGATGAGTTGGTTTAGCCTTGCAGTCAATCGATTTTCTCTATTGCTTGGAAGTAACTTCCAAGTTTTGAGTTACCCGTTTTTCTCCAGGTAAACTCGAAGAGTGTTTTGATTAACTAAGACCTCCCCTTTTCTGACATCTGTCAGATGTTAGGGGACCCCTTTCTTCTAACAAGCTCTAGCTAAGATAGCAATAACTCGTTACGGAAGAATTCTCTTTATTTCGAATGCATTTTGACTTCTATTCTCAAAAACCGTGACACTGCGATGCCTTGTGTAGTTAGAGAAGGCATCTTTCGTCACAGTTGATTGCTTTGTAGAACGACGGATAGTCCAGCTGAATGGTCAAACCACCCAGCTTCTGGTCCAGTCGCTCTTCTAGAGGAACTCCGTAACCAATACTGGTCTACTTTGTTCCTGAAGCTTCAAGAAATTCTTTCCACGCAACTAGGTACCCCATATGGGGTATCTAGAGCGCGAGCAATTCTTGTCATTAGGTCATAATTAGCATTATGTGTCAATTCTTTCATAACGCGGACTAGGTAGCCCATATGGGGTACCTAGTTGCGTGGAAAGAATTTTTATCTTTTCATTGGGAGCTACTAGAGCCCCCTCAAGGGATTTAATTTACCGAATCCTTATTTTGGTCAATCCTCTTGGGTATAGACCTGTTGTGGGTTTTCAGCCACAATGGAGAAGTTACCATGTCGAATTGTTTCTAGGTCTTCAAATGAGAACCCAGTAGGCAGGTTGTTCATGATATGGTCAATAGCCTCTTGGCATGACTTACCTTCAAAACCTTGCTTAGCTTCGATTGTGATAACTCCGTCTTCATCAACGATGATTTTGATTTTACCCATTACAAGCCACCTCCAAGGGAGCCAGACAGGGTATTTTTCTTCTCGTTGCTTCCGAAACTACTCATTCCAAAGCCTCCAGTATCTAGTTCAAGTTCAAACTGGCCCCTTTTCTCCTCTTTGAGGGAGACCCGCTTGATACCCGAACTGCTGAAGCCCTTACGGATAGCAGTTTCTTCAAAAGTTTTAGCGACAAACATACCATTCAAGTTTTTCTCGAAGGTATTCCTGTCAGTGCGCCCTTCAAAGGTTTCTTTCAAACCAGGGGCGCGGACGACATAGCCGTCCCAGGCCATTTTGATTTGGCCCCCTTCATCAACATAAATACCAACATCTGAGTTGGCACCATGAAAACGAATACGAATGTCTGCATACTTTGAGTTTGCAGCCACTGCGTGGCGACTCTTAATGAGTAGCCCTTCACTATCTTTGTCTTTGATAGTTACTGTTCCGGCGTTACCGACCAATTCTTGGACGGTTTCACCGAGAAGCTCAAACTGGTCTTCACCAATCTTAAGCCCCTTAATGGAAGATTTTTGAGTTGTGCTCATTTTTTCACCTTTCCTAATGGGGTTCTATCCCAACCTGCTACCTGGCTTTCGCCGTGGACGGTTAGGCCCTTCAATAGCTTCATGTTCTCCATAGGAATAAACCTATGGCAATATTAGAACCACCTGATTCACACTGTTGGAACTAACTCTCGCTAATATTGACAAATAGTCAATTTAACTTGAGAAGCCCCTAGGAATACTTTTCCTCTATGCTTACTTGGTCACAGCCTAAGCAAGTGCTCAAACAGTTACCTAAACCGTGTTCTTTCCGGCTTAGTTAGTGCTTAATTTACTACATATCGCTAAGAAGTACGCCTATGCTACGCATAAGGCATAATGCTACCGCAATATGTGCATGCATCAAAATGTTGGTCAAAGCCTAACTCTTTTGATTGTTGGTAAATAAGCCCAGTGAGATTATCTTTCAGACAAGTCTCCTCAGCTTATATAACCACTTACACACTGAGTGTGACACCCCTGCGTCAAAGGCCCATGAGGTTGTGAAGCCTCATGCGTCCCGGAACAGGCTACAAGAGCCTGCTATCCGCTAAGGTCAAGAATTACTGAGTTAGGTAACCCAGCTTCATCTTCGCCCAGGAAAGCTGTCCAGGGGTTTTGTTGCCCTCTTCCCTACGACCTCAACTTCATCACTTCAACACAGGTGGGACGCGGTGGTGCCACTTATTGAGGTCGTAGGTAAAACCTGTGTTAAAATTAGTTGAATATAATCACAAAAAAAATATGACGCATATCGTAAGACATGCGCCATTTTTTCTTCTGTTCGGACTAGCAAACTGTATTTTCTCACAGCTTTGCATCATCCTCGAATTCGCGGTCATAAAGTTCTGACTGCTCATCGAAAAGGTCCTTGAGTGGTTTCCGGGCCATTTTTACATAGCCCCACCTTCAAGGTGCTCACACATTTTATGAGCTTATTAGCCACTCCAGGGTGGAGTGGGCAAGTAGGTCAATTGCGAATTAATCCGCAATTTTCACTTCCCTAATTTTTTGCTGCGCCCAGCGCAAAATCGTTAATGGAAAGCTAGTCCTATGTTTCTTCCTTTCGTCACAACTTGCGTATGTTGCTTCGCGACTCAGAAATCCACACTTGTTGGTAGCACCAGGAGAAATTCATTTCTCTCTGGCTCTCACAGCTCCGGGTTCTAGCCCTTATTGCTGCTATTCTATTATCTGCTCAACTTTCTATATCGTTAAGTTTGTTTGACTACCAAACTGATGGGTTACGCCTCCGCTGATGGCAGGGAGGTCGCAACTTCAGGTGCCCCGGTACACCGCCATGTCACACGGGTTCGGGCAACCCCCACAGGAGGGGGGTTACCACGCTGTGCGCTCAGGCTACACGGGGCAATTCTTGAATTGGGTGGCCAGGGGTAGGAGGATATGATGGGATGCTCTTCCCCCCGGCTCACTATGTAGCGCCCAGCAAAGTAGTACTACTACTGCATATGCTGGTGCCTTGGCAATTTAATACCTAATTTCATGTTTTACACTCGAAAATCGGCTGTGAAGCCCAAATTAGAGTGTTTTCACAGTACAAACAGCTAACTCGTTGCAACGAGGTCGCTATTTGCTGAAATATCTCCTTCTCGCTACCAATTAAGGTAGGGAGCCTACGAGAAGTAACCTGGAGACAACTCGGCTAGAGTCGTGGTTACTTCAAGTCCTTAAAACAAGTAAAACCGCTTCGGAAAGCGTACTTTACTTGTCTCGAAAATTCAATAGTTTCACAGGTTGAGAACCTGATTCACTAATGCCCTACTCTTTCGCCAATGCATCGGGAATCGCAAAGGCGGCAGTTTTAGGATAACTCAGATGGGTGACAGTGTACCGTCACGGTCCAAGTTGTTCTATCCTATCCACTTATCACTTATCCTGGGTGGGGACAGCAGCAAAATCAACAACAGAAATTTATCAATAGAAACTTGAAAAATAAATGAGGTTCTCTTGGAATCTTTTGCTGCCCCCGTTTCCAGGAGACTAATTCACACTCTTGCAGGTGGGGGAGGAGTTTCCATGTCAACCGAATTGTACCGATTGCATCTCTTGCCCTCCTTAGTCCCCCTGCAAGAGACTAATCACTAATGTTTCACACTAGCGTTACTCAGGCCATATGCATAAATGCACGGGGACATGCTGAGCTGCATGCACTCCCTGGCTCATATTGTAGCGCCTGGGAAAGTAGTACTACTACTTCACACTAAGTGCCCCCGTATTTCAGGGAGCGACCGTCCGAGTGCAACTGGTTTTCTGTTGCACTTACATATTTTTTGTTCACTTTGTTTAATTTCCTCGGTATACTGCGAGGGCAGGTTTTGGCTAATTCAATTCATGAATCGTCAAATAGTCCATCAGATAGTTCATCAAAGTCAGGTCCTTTTCCGAAGCGTTTTTCAAACTCTTCGTCTGTCCCGAAATAGATTATTCTATCTGAGCTATACTTGAAGCGAAATTCGCTGATTTGGGATTTAAGAAACAGCCACAACCACAAGCTTACATCGCGTGTCATAGCTAGGAAATTTTTCCTAATTTCATGCGGTTCGGTACCGTATGCTTTCTTTTCTAAGTCTTCCCAAATATCCGAAGCAGTTGAATACAACTCGCCATTAAGGCTATTGATTGTCAACTGTTGCATTCGGATTTTTTCTCTCAGTTCATGTTTTCGTATTGTCTTTTTCTTTCTGTTTTTAGACATGTTTTCACCAATGTGTCAATAGACACTAATACACTTATACAATCAAAGACTGAAAGAAAGGTCGGAAATACGACCGTCTTCGTCACACTTTTGCTTAATAATCAAAAGTTTGTGATTGCG
>Ga0163111_10000309_pt1 | contig 29479 bp, 32 predicted proteins | sample CRUFie1St18metaG_FD_109645 | JGI IMG/M metagenome (GOLD analysis project Ga0163111, IMG submission 109645) | Marine microbial communities from the Costa Rica Dome - CRUD Field 142mm St18 metaG | ecosystem: Environmental > Aquatic > Marine > Oceanic > Photic zone | place: Costa Rica: the Eastern... | reverse complement strand
ATGTAGCAATTGGGTTTACTTTAGCATCATATAATGTATCTCTTTGAGATCTTGAAAGCTTTCTTTCTGCTTGAATTACTCCAACGATACCTCCTCTTACTAACCCTGCAGGTGCAAACCATGGAGCTGCTGCTCCGTCTGTAAATGCATATACTCCTGGGATAAATACTGAAGCTGGAACGAATACGTTCTTACCAGTACCTGATTGAGTTTGTAACCATGGCCAATATGCTGCTGCATAAGATGAATTTAATACATCTGCTTGACCTGTTACGTTAGCTACTGAAGCTCCGTGAGGGTATAAATCTACTACTGCGATACAATCTCCTCTACTCTCTGCTAATGATATAACATTATCGACTTGAGTTGAGTGATTATTTTTAAATAATCCTGGTGTAGATATTATGTTAAATTTATAATCATCTTTATTGCCTAATAAAGTAATTACATTATTATAATCAGTACCAATAACACCTTGAGTCGCAGTACTTATATTTTGATATAAGTTTAACGATGCTGATGCAATAGCTGTTAAACCATTTGCATTATAGAATGATCCTGAATCTACTTTTGGTAATAGGTCTTTATATCCTACTCCGGTAGATGATGATTGTACTGTTGTACCATCTGTTGATAGGTAATTTAATGTCTTGCTATTTACTGCTGATACTCTAACAAAATTTGATTTATTTACATAATCACCTGTAGTAGTAACTTGAGTAGCATCTGCTGATATAGCTTGATTTTGAGTACCTACTACTTTTTCAATATAATTTTCACTATTAGGATCTAATGAAATATTATTAAATGTTTCTAATACTATTTTGTTATTATGACTATCGTCACCTCTTCTAATTGAAAGAGTAAATGTACCTTTAGCTTCGCTTTTATTTGTAATTTCCCATCTAAGGTTATCTTTAGATCCACTAACTAGTGAATTATCAGAATTTACATAATTTCCTTTTGGATTTAATGCATCGCCAGACCCTGTACCTGCATTATAAATTTTACCTTTACCTAATGTTGCTAAAGTAAATGGTTGTACACTTGCATTTTTAGATGATGATATATGAGTGTTTGCAGCATGTGTCCATGTATTGGACGCTGATACTATTCTTGTTACTAATACTGTATCACCTCCTTGGCTAAAGTAATTTTTAACAGCCATTGAAGTTAAATATTCGTCTTTAGCGGCTCCATTGTCGAATGTGTCGCCAAATAACCTTACGTATTGATTATAAGAAGTTACAGCCGTAGGAATCTCAACAGGTCCCTTTACTGTAGGTCCAAGTATTGCCGCTCCTACTTCAACTGGTGCTGGGTTAATAAAAGAGATATCGTTTTCTCTTTGAAAAACACCTGGGGAGATAATTGTTTCTGCCATGTTTGGTTAAGTTTATATTTCGTCTATTATAAATATATAAGGAAAATCGAAACCATTTTTAATATAATGGTCTTTATTCACATATATAAATATACAAAAGATAGGTGAAAATTAGACTATTCTGAAATAAATTCTTTAGTCTCTAAATTCATTCGTCCGTTACCGTATATATTAGTTAATTTTTTACCTAATTCTATTTCATAGGCTTTAACCTTATTATAATTAACTCTTGCAACGTCTTTAGAATTTTGAAGTTCTATTTCAGTAGCCTGTAAAGATGCTAATTCATTCTTAAGATTAGCTCTCATTTTAGATAGCTCTTCTATCTCTAATAAATGTTCTGCTTTTAATTTTACTCTACTCATAATTTATTATATAATCACTACAAATACCCAATACGTCTTTAGGTAAAAAATTTTTATTTAATTCCGGCATTACTGCTATTCCATTTGAGCATTTTACTCCAGGGTAAGCCCAAATATATCCTTGAGAAGTTAAAGTTACTTTATCGTTTTCATGCCAAAAATAATTTAAATAAAAACCTCCTCTATCTAATTCGTGCAACTTACTAATAGCATCTACATTTTTACAATGTATCCATAATTTTCTGTAGTTATTTTCTAACCACTCTATAGGTATATCATACTGGGGTTCATCATGACCTAAATAAAACTTATTATTAGAGAACCAAAAATCAACTTCAACCTCATACCCTTTAACTATAGCATCAAGAATATATGAGGGTTTATTTTCATTTCTAGGATTAGGTCCATCAATATTTCCTCTATGTGATATTAGTATCATTTATAATTTTCTATATAATACTTTAAATCCTCAGGAGTACCTAACCCCCACATCTTCTCAATATTATATGTTCTTATTTGTTTATTATCTTTTATGGCTTCATTAAATACTGGGCATACATAAAATTCATTATTTACTCTTATATCTTTATCAATCATCTGTTCAGCATATTTAACAAAATCTGACCCGCTTTTCCAGTAGTAGTATCCAACAGTAGCAATATCTGATATAGGATTTTTTTCTGCTACTTCAGTTACTAGTCCTTCGTTATTTAATTTAGCAAATGACCATTTAGGATGAGTAGCTTTAAATGTTACCATACCTCCATCTGCTTCAGTTTCGTTCATCTTATACAAAAATTCGTTAGAGTCCCATTCAACAAACTGATCTGAGTTAGCAAAGAATAGTGGGTTGTTATTATCTATATAGTCTTTAGCTAATAATGCAGTACAAGCTGCTCCTTCAGTAATACCTTCAGTCTCTACTATCTTGCAACCAGGAGTTATTAGATTTAATAAAGTATCTAAATTATATTTTTTCCTATGCTCTTTTTGTACTACGTAAATATAGTTAGCCTTAATATTTAAGTTATCAGTTACTACTTGAATCATAGGTCTACCTTTAACATCAATCAAAGGTTTAGGAAATGTATACCCTGCTTGTTCAAATCTACTTCCTGCTCCTGCCATTGGAATAAGAACGTTTAATTTTTCATCTCTCCATGCAGGTGTTGATTGTATCTCTCCCATATTAATCTGGTTTAGTTTATTATTAATATTATTATAAGTAACTTCTGAAGGATTTTTTACTCTTAATATATAAGACTTAGAACGTGCTGCAGCTAACAAACCATAAGGTGAGTCTTCTATTATTAACGTTTCTTCAGGGAGGCAACTCATCATTGATATTGCTTTCCAGTACATTTCAGGATGAGGTTTACTATTTTTAACATCCTCATTAGATATTATTAAATCTAAATATTCTATTAATCCTAATTTAGATAATACAGTTAAACAAGTTTTTCTAATAGAGTTAGAGCATACTGCTAATTTATAACCTTCATTATATAGTTTAACAAAAGTATCAACTAAATCATTATTTTGTTCTAAACTACTTAATTTACCTAAAGTAAGATGTTGTTTTCTTTGCCATACCTGATTATGAACTTCTTTAGGAAGTCCTTTTTCTTGTGTAAGTAAATTTAGTTTCTGATAGGTTTTTAATCCGTCATACTTATTTAAGTGTTCACTCCAATCTATTTTATAACCAGGATTAATTTCAGAAAGTGCTTCATTTAAAGCTTGAAAATGTAAATTTTTAGCTTCTACTAAAACTCCGTCTAAATCAAATATAATCAAATTTACTACTTTTTTCATAGTATATTTTTTAACATATAATCAGTTAAATATTTACCCCAAGCTTTTTGTGATACATCTTTAGGGTGACCGTGTGTAAAGTACTTATTATCAGTATCCCATGAGGTATTATATTTATTTGATATAAAATTTTTAAAGTGGCTTTCTTCTACAGTATTATTTACCCAGTCTTTACTATCAATTAAGTGACCAAGAGGATTATTTTTAGTAATAACAGGATAATCAAATGCATTAGAAAATAAGTATTTTATATTATTGACTTTTAAATAATTTTGTAGTAAAAGTATATTTTCTATCCAATCATTTATAAATATATTTTCGTTAATCTCTTTATTTATTATTTTAAAGGCATAACCATCTTCATGTTGAGGTCTAATATTATGAGGACCGTACTTTTTCGATTGAGTGCTGTACTCAAGTACATGTACTCTATACTTACTAGACCAACATACTACCACAAAAATATCTTTTTTACCTAATTTTTTTAAATATTCTACACTAGTGATAGTTCTGGATGCTATGCTTTGATTACCTGTTCCGGCTCTACCAGCATTCCATGTTTCTAATTTTAAATTTTTACCTAATACTTTAGGCCACAGAGAGCAATCATAATACTTATATACATTTTCTCCAATAGGTTTATCTATCTTGTGCGCATATCCAAAATTAGGAACTATACCATACCAATCTAAAGTTTTTTTAGAATTAAAATTTGGTTTTTGAGATGGAATCATTCCACCTGTCCAACTATCTCCGTTACATAGTAAAATCATTCGAATCTTCCTCTATAGTATTTATGGTTAAAAATTTGCTGCTCAGTAAACTTATTTAATTCGTCATACTGGTCAGACTTGTTTAATTTGCTAAAACGTTTAAGTTCGCTCAACATACTTGCGTTTATAGAAACTTTACCGTCTCTTGTACTATCTTTATCTAATATAGTAAAATGTCTTTCAATAACGTCTGCTCCTTGAAAAATGGCTAATTTAGTAGTTAGTAAGTTATCTTCATAAGGATTAGAATGATCACTATATCCTATTTCGTCTAAATTAAAATAAAACTTATAGAAAGGTAAGTTTTGTAGATTAGCTTTTTCTAAAGGTGTAGGATAAACACACGTACACCCTAATAAACAAAAATCTATATTTAACTCTCTTAAATTTTTTATAGTAAGAGATAATTCATCTAAAGTTAAACTTGAAGCAGAAAAATATAATTTTTTAAAATTAAAATCTTTTAACTTTTTACCATAATCGAAAGCAGGAATAGAATACCCTGATAATTTAAGATTAGTGTAGCCTATTTCATTAAAATAGTCTTTATGTCTTGGAGTAAATATAGTAGTCATAGAATCAACTCCATATTCCATACATTTAAAAATAAAATATTCTTCGTCTTCTTTTGATAGTTCTAAACCTTTTAGTCTATCATATTCATCTTTAAAAGGTCTAAACTCTTCATACTCTTCTCTCTTAGTAAAAGTATCAGCTTTAATAGATTGTATTTTTAAAATATCACTATTTTTAGCAGCAGTTCTAATCATGCTTTCAAGTGTTTCTAAATTACCATTATGGTTTTGGCAAAGCTCAGATATTATTTTCATTATACTCTTTTAATATTAATTCATATGATTTTTCTTTTTTATCATCAACTATTTCAGATTTATATTTTTTAACATCTTTATAATAGTTTACACTTCCTACCCTACCGTCTATAAAATAGGGTATTTCTTTTTTTAAATAATTAACGAATAATTCTAAATTTAAAGTTATATTAGTTTTAGTAACTCTTTGATCAGGTCCGTCTATTATTATCAAGTCAACATCCTTGTAAGGTTCTAAATCGTGAATATAAGTAAAAAATTCTCCATCTATTTTAGATTCAGGTGTATATACAATATTATTATCTAAATTATATCCCTGATTTTCATGTAAGTCGTAGTACTTTTTTAAATCTTCGAAAGCTACTATCTTTCCTCCGTAGTTTAATTCTTTAAGTATTTTGCTAATTATGAATGTACTTTTACCTCCTCCATATTCAAGTATTAACTTAGGTTTGTTATTTATAATATAACTTATTACTGCAAAGTATTTACCATCATCTCCAAAAATTCCTTGATATAATAAACTATTAGGGCTATTGTTAATAAAATCTAACGCTATTTGATGTTGTTTATTCATACCTGATATAATTTTTCGATTACTCTTTTATATGCTTTTTCTTGAGCACTAATTGCTATTCCTCCAATATGAGGAGTTCTAATAATTCTAGGATCTGATGTAATTTTTAAATTAGTTGCTTTAGGTGTGTATTCTTCTTTTATTACATCAGTACCATATCCTAAAACCTTACCTTCGGTAATATTATCTAATATAGCATCTTCATCAACTACTTCTCCTCTAGCAGTATTTACAATCAATATGTTTTTTTTAAATTTATTAATATATTTTTTATCTATATAATTAATATTTCTATCTTCTAAATTAATATTAATACTTAAAATATCAGTTTTTTCAAAAAAATCATTATCTGTAAAACTATCATCGCTAATTTTTATATCTTTAAATATGTTCTTACTTATGTTGTGTAGCATCTTACCTAATCTTCCATATCCTAAAATTCCTAAAGTTTTAGTACTAAGTTCTTCTATTTTATTAGAGTTTCTAATTAACGATAAAATAAGAAATAAATTATGTTCAGCAGTAGAAGTTATATCTTTAAGTATAGGATCATTTTTTATACTATATATTGGTTTAGATTTAATATTAATATGATTTATACCTGTTGAAGGAGAAATAATACCCTTTAAATTCATACCTTCAATATCTTTTTCTTCTAAAATATAATTTAGATAATTGGGAGCTGCAAATAAATAATCAATACCTTTAAAGATTTTTATTTCATCTCTGTTAATTTTCCTTAAATTTAAATCTTTAAACTTTCCTTTAATAAATTTACAGAAATTAGGAAGGTGTTTGTATGGAGTTAAAAAACCTATGGTTGCCATTCTTCGAAAAATTTATTAGTTATAGTATACTCCTTATAATTTTTTTCAGTTTTCCAATACTCGTGTTCACAGTTTATAATAGATATACTTTTATTTTTAGTTTTTGCAATAGCAAAAGTAGAAGGAATGCAAAAAAAGAGTTCGTATATATCTCTATTAATACCTTTTTTTAGTTTAGAAGTATCTAAAGTAATACAGAATCCTCGATAATCGTTTAACTTTACTATACCTTTAAAATCATTTATATCAGTTGCAAATGTATTACGTAAAATAAAGCCTTGAAATTTTTGTTTTGGTTTTCCTTCAATATTAAATAATACATTAGCTACTTCTGAGATATAACTTTCTTTTTCGGTTAAGCTATCGTGTATAAAATCATGATTGCGTTTACCTAAAGAAGCCCATCTACCCCAAGTAGAGCCTCCATTTAATTCAATATCTTTTAATTTTTGAGAACCAGTTCTTGTAGAAGTAAAAAAATACTTTTTACCATACTCTTCTTTTAAAACTCTAGATAGAATTTTCTTTCTTCCTTGCTCTATGATACCTTTTGCTTCTTCTTTATTATCAGTGTATATATTTATATCATTATTAAAAAATATTCTACTAAAACTATTCATTGTAGTAAATGTTTTAGGAAGATATAACGTACTAGAGTGAAGACTTATTTTCTCTTTTTTATCATTTTCACAATATATTCCATTAGCTTTTAAAATATGAGTGTTATTTTGAACATGTTTTTTTAAACCTTTATTTATATCTTTGATGTGCTCTCTACCCGGCATATAGAAATCTATAGTTCCAGTTTTTTTGTTTATAAATGTATTATCAACTCCATATATAGGAAGCAAATCATCTATAGTTTCTATCTTTTTTATAAAGCTATATTTTTTTAATTTTATATTTTGTTCTTTATTAATATATAAAATTACATTTTTAAGTGGGTCTCTCAAAAATACACTTCCTTGTGCTCTAGTTTGTCCAGGATGTATATTAACTGAAAATTCTTCATCGAGAACATTATTTAAATCTAACTCTTTTTGTTCTGATGTACCTTCTCTTTGTATAACACTAATATGTACAGGAAGATTACTTTTAAGTTTGCAGTTGATCATTTCATGAGTTATATTTAACCTCTGCCTTAAGCTTTTTAAATAATCTCCATATTGTTGAAACTCAAGTACTCTTTTAACAAAGGAGTTATACCCAGATATTCCGTTAAAAAAACCTAACCTATCATACAACCATTGGAATGAAAGGAACCCAGGATCTCTTTTTATACATTCGGCATCTAAAGCTGCAAACTTAACAGGCAGTTTAGTTATATGATATATATCGCTTTCTTTAAGAACATATTCTACAAGTTCTTTAGATTTTTCACTATAGTTATACATTAAGTAAATCTTTTATAAGTTGAGAATCTTTTAAAATTAAATCATAGTTAACTTTTATAAATTTACCTTTAACCGGTAGTTCACAAAATCTATAACTTACCTTATTCTTATCAAATATTCTTTCTATTTTACGGTTAGACTCTATAAAAAACCAACTTGCTGAGGTATCTATAAGTTTAATGGTTTTCATAGATAATTTTTTTATAGTTTTATTTTTTAATTCAATAGTTTTATCTATATATCTGTTAAAGTATTCAATATTATCTAAAATAAATTCAGCATACTTCATTCCTATTCCAGAAACTTCATACATAAATCTAAATTTACTTATTATATCAATATTATCTTTATGACTTGCAATATAACCAACTCTACATCCAGCAGCTCCATAAGCTTTAGAAAAAGTTTTTAAGACTATTAAATTTTTATATTTATTAACTTTAGAAACAAAACTTTCTTTACCAGTAAATTCTTGATATGCTTCATCTATTATTACGTAAATACCTGTATCTAAAAGCTTTTCTATTTTTTTAAAGTCATAATAGTCTCCTACCGGAGAATTAGGGTTAGCTAATATAATAAACTGTGTATCTTTATCAATTTTATCATATAAGTTTCTAATATTAAAAGTAGTATTAGTATATCTAGCTTTCCTTAATTCAGTTTGATACAACCTACTATATACATCGTACATAGGAAAACAGAAATTAGTACTTACAATATTTTTATTCTTAACATCAAATACTTCAAAAAGAGTTTTTATGCCAATATCCGAACCTGGTGTGAGCATAATGTTATCAACATGTAGTCTATGATACTTACTGATTTTTTCTTTAAGAACGGATGTATTTGGATAAAAAAATAAATCTTTTTCAGTAATACTCTCTCTAAATTTATTAAATAGAGTTTCAGGTAAACTACTATTTCTTTCGTTTTGACTTAGATTGATTTCGTATTTACTTTTGTCTTCTTGTCCTGTTTTTCTAATAATATCTTTTAAATAACTTTTCATTAAAATAAAGATTTACCTAACACTTCTTTACCTTCTTTTATTTCAGTATTCTGATAAACATATGGAAGTTCTTTATTTTCAAAATTATTATAAATACAACTAGCTAGTGCTTCGTTACCTAATTCATTGTAGTGGTGATCTCCTATTAAAGTACCGTCACTATTTAACGTCCATTGTTTTTGACATTTACTTTTTAATCTATATTTAGGTAAACTATCTAAATTAATTAAATTTAATGTATCATACATTTCTTTAAATGATAGATGTTTTATCTCTTCAGTATGAAATGATATATTTTCATAATTATAATATAACTTACCGTAGTCTTTTTCATCTTCAATTTGTAAGGGGATGAGGTTAGTAAAAGGTCTAACAAAAAGTCTAACCTGTCCTCCTTTACCTTCGATATACTTTTGTAAAACTACTAACTGTTTAAAAGATTCTGCTTGAACAAACTTAGAATTATAATGTCTTAAATAATATTCTTTTTTAAAATCTTGATCGTTAGCAAAACCAAATTGGTCACCATATAAGTTTGCATAATGCTTAATATTAGTAATTGACCAATTATCCTTTATTAATACGTCATTTTGTCTTTGATGTACTTTATACTCATTTGCTATAATTTCTCGTCTTTCAGGAGATGGTATCTGAATTACAAATAAATGATCTCTTAAAGAGATAAAATCTTTAGTATAGTTAGTAATAGATCTAACCACTGCATCTATTCCCATTCCTCCTAAACCAAAATTATATAATGTTTTAATTTTAAGTATTTTTGCTAATTTACCGCCCCAGGTTAAATTTTTAGATAACCAATCACTAGTTATAAAATCTTTACCGTATTTTTGTTTAAGTTTAAAAGAAGCTAATTCATATAATTTTTCTCCTTTTTGATTCTTTTTACCAGTCTCAGCTTTCCAAAAATTAGATTTAATAAAAGCTGATCCTTGCGTATGAGAACATCCTGCGGTTACTAATATTTTTTCTGATCTTGTATTAAATTTTAATTTTTCCATAACTTAGTTTCTAATTAGAGATAACATAGGAGTTAACTCTTTATACGAACAGTTTTTACAATGAGAAGTAGGGTTGTTCGTAGCACACCCATTCTTTACGTTTAAATAATCCTCACTTTGTCTAATTTCATCTATAGTATTTTCAAATAAATTACCAAAAGGTTTTGCACCTGTATTAAGACAGCACATTTTAACATGTCCTTCCACAGTAGTGTAAATACCGTTTTTTACCCAAAAACAATCCGGAAAATCCCAATCCTCTTTACCTTTGATATTATCTTTCCAGTTATTCTTTAAATATAGTAAATCTTTTTCAGAATAGCCACCAGGCATTGATTTATCTTCAGACCAATCTTGGGCAATATTCAATCTTAATTCTTCTAACTTATAAGTTTCAACTATTCTTTCCTGTATCAATGGAATATCGTATACATTTTGTGGGTTTACAACGTAGTTACAGGTAACTCTACAGTTATATCTATCCATATACTGAAAGTTATCTAAAAATGATATTAATTTACCCCATTTAGCAGGAGATCTATCTCTTTCGTAAGACTCTTTATAACCATCAATACTAAAGTATAATAAATCTATATACTTCATACAGTTTTGAAACTTTATACCCATTTTAGTATGAGGTTTAACAGGGTATTGACAATTTGTAGCTACTATTAAAAATGCATCAGGAAAAAATTCTTTGAAAGTTTTGCATATTTCATCGAATTGAGGGTGAAGCATTGGTTCTCCCATTCCCATAAGTTTAGCTTCGTTGATAGGATGGTGCTTGAGTCCTTCTAACATTTTTCTAAACTTAGATACAGGCATATGCTGTAGCGCCCCTATAACTTCATGTCTATTACAGAACGAACATTGAAGATTACAGTAGTTTGTAGTCTCTAAATATGCATATGTTATAGGTTTTGTCATACTTCTTTTTTTTGTAGCTTAAAAAACTGTACTTTATGAGCAATTTTTCCAGTTAGTTTATGTTCTAGATTAAATTTTTTGATAGCTAATGCATGAGCATGGTGACCTCCAAATCCTTTTTGAATTAAATTATCACATTTATAAGTTTTAAAATAATATTTCCATATTGAAGAGTATAGATCGAAAGCTAAAGATGTACCAAAAAAGGAGTAATCTGCATCTATTCTATCTATTACTTTATTACTATCTTTTGGATCTGGTTCTACTCTTAATCCACTAAAGGTATTTACTTCAAAAGTTGTATGATTAGGTTCATCATATTTGCTGAAATTTAACTTACTTACTATAAAGTTAAGTAGTTGATCATTTTGAAATAATATTTCACTTCTAGTCCATAGTATGTAATCATATACAAACCCATTATCTAATTCATGTTTAGATTTTAAATTGTTAACTCTATGAATTAGGTATGTAGCTCTATCAGTATGATTCTTAAATTTAGTTATATCAGGGTCTATAAATTCTTTTTCAGTACACTTATCAAATGGAGTCTTATCCTTAAAATCATCCCATGTACTTATAAAATAATCGAACTGTATATTATCATGGTGTAGGTTATAGTAATTTTCTAAGGTACTATACGTTCTAGTTTGACCCCAAAAACATATAGCTACTCTTTTCTTTCTAATCAATTCCCTTTTATATTCCCTACCATCTTGCCAATATGTCTTATATTTAAGACTTCCATCTGATCTCCAACTTTTAGATATACCGTCTGCTCTTATTCCGTCTTTATACTCCCATTGATACCTAAGATTACCTTTAGGCCATTTAACTTCAAAAAGTCCATTTTCGGGAGTTTCATAAAATATACCTCTGTCAAAATCATTTTCGTTTGCGAACCTTAAGTGCTCGGTAGCATATGCTTCAAGCCAATCAGGTGTTCCTAACTCATATACTTTATCAACATGAGTAATAACTATTTTTTTACCGTCTTTAATAGCATAATTATAAACTGGAGCTACGTAAAACTCGTTATTAATTCTATCATCTGCTGCAATCATTTGATCTGCGTATTTAACAAAATCAGATCCTCTACTCCAGTAGTAATAACCTGCTGTTGCATCATCAGATATTTTTTTCTTTTCAGCTACTTCCAGTACATAACCATCTTTATCGGTTTTAGCATAACTCCAATCTTCGCTTTCACCGTAAAAACAAGGCATACCTCCATCATGTAAGCTCATTCTACTAAAAGTTTCATTAGCATCATAATCAATCATTTGATCAGAATTAAAACTCAGTAAAGGTACTTTATTATCTATAAACTCTCTAGCAGTAAGTAAAGTACATGCTGCTCCTTCAGTAGTTTTATCTAAAGTAATCACTTCTACATTATCATGCCCTATCAACTTATTAATAAAATTGAAATCATATTTTTCAAAATCAGTTTTTTGACATATAATAATAAATTTAAAGTTACTATCAAATTGAATTCCTAAATTCTGTATTACATGTTCAATCATATATCGACCATTTATATCTATAAACGGTTTAGACTCTTTGTATCCATTTTTTCTAAACCTAGACCCTTTTCCTGCCATCGGTAATACTATGTTAAAAAACTGTTTCATTTTATATATTTAGCTATACTATTATTATCTTTATTATAAAAAGTAATTTCTTTATTTTCAATATCTATTTCTGCTTTTTTAATATCTTTGAAATAGTATTCAAGTTCAACACCTGGTTTAAAGTTTGTATAATCATATCCGCTTATTTCAGGGTTTAAACTAAACGGAATAAACTCTAAATCGAATTTGTTATTATTCTGTAATTGAAGAAATAAAGACACATCACTTTTATTTTTATAGCAATATGCCATTCTGTGGCTATTCCTTTTAGGAAAATAACTTGCATTATTAAAGACCGGTGTTCCTAAACCGTAAAGTAAAAATGTTAACCACACTCCGTACGAAGTAATATCTTCATACACTCTTACAGTCTTACCATTATCATGATTAAATGCTTCAAACTCTTTTCCCCATTCTTTATTATTATTTATATGGTCTTCTATTTCAGACCAAGGTGTATTAGTAGGGCCGTGACCTTGGTTTCTATAAAGCCAGGTATTAAAATAATCTTCAAATAACTGGTAAGGTAATTCTATATAAATAAATTTTTGATCTTTAAACTTATTAGAATGTCTTTTTACTATATTAGAAGAATTATCTTCATGAGTAGCCCATGTCATTGCTCCATACTGTAACCTGTAGTCATAATCTACGTTTCTAATATACTCAAAAGCTTTATTATATCTCAAGCTTATATCTTTAATATCTAATATATCAAAAGATTTAAGATCGTCAAAAAACGGAGTCCAGTACTTTACCTTATTATTTTTATAAATCTTCATTATCAAAAAACTGATCTGGGTGAACAGATCTATCATCTATAAATATGTCTGCATCAAAAGGTTTGAAATATAAATGGTGGTATTTTACCCCCCAGGATTCTAATTGAGCTTCGGTTATTGGTCTATAATACTTTTCTCCTCTACCGCTTTTATTACCTCTAGCAGTATAAAAAATAATAGTATGACCTTTATCATAAAGCTCATTAATCTTTTTAATTCTATCACGGTAAGGTATTCTACTTATTACCGGACCTTTTTCTATACAGATAGTATCATCAATATCAATTACGTACTTCTTTTTCATATAATAATTTTACTAATTCAAAATCTAATTCAGTATCTACATCAACTAACTCTTCTTCCTTCCAATCAATGAGATAAGGATAAGGGTCAGAGTAGGTATTAGAAAAGAGTTCCCAGTTTTCTAGCATGTAAGTCCGTTTATACATTACTAATGAATGAGTAGCTTCCCATAAAAAAGGCCCACTTGTAGTTGATAATCTATCATTAGGTTTAAAGTTAACTGGTTTAGCATCATTTTTCCAAAAAAAGTTTTTTGTCTCTTTTACAGTTATAGCACTTTCTAAAGGAGATTTTTTAAACCAATCTATAATTTTTTGTAGTTTCTTAACTTTTAAAAACGGTTGACATGGATTGTAATTAATTATATAATCGGAGTCAACTGCATTCAAGTGATCGTACATAATACTGTGGTGGCAATTACCTGGTGCTACTGCTGCATAATCTCTATGTAAAATATCTACCTTATCTATAGCTTTATCAATCAGCTCATTATCGTAAGCAGCTAAGTATTTTTCTTCAACATTATTTAACTGGCTAACATTATCGATTGCTATATCTATTAATGTATTACCGTCTCCTAGATCTCTTAAATGTTTATCAGGACATCTAGTACTCTGTCTTCTTGCATGTATTATTACTGCTATACTTTTCATACTAAGTTAAAATCTAATTTTTTTTCATTAACATCAACCCACATTTCTAATTTTTTTCCACCGAAAAATTCTGGAGTAGTAACTTTGTAGTGTTTTTCATTAGGTACTTGTAAAAATATAGGAACATCACTATAAGTCATAGCTAATAGAACTGCTCTATGAGTACCTCTTCTAAGCATATGATACATACTGTTGTAACATATAGGAAATAATAAACCATTTTTCTTAATAGAAATATACTGTCTTATATCAAAATCTTGTTTCCATTTAATACAGGTATGAGTTTCATACATATCAGTATATGAAGATGTATCTGGGTAATGATAGTCATATTTTTTTTCTATAGCTTTCCAGTTATCCCCTTCCCATCCTACAGTATCTTCTACCTCTCTGATAAATTTTCTTGCTATACTTACATCTTCATTATCATGCATATTTGTCATATACTCGTTTATTAACTTATATGGTAAAGTAAGATAAATAAACTTATCCCAAGTATTACCTACACCTGACATATCCATAGATATAACATCAGCTTTAGCCATAACTACAGTCTCTTCTGTAGGATCTATATTAAAATAAACCGGATCAAATCCATTCCAATTCGCTTCAGGCTTAAGTTCATCTTTATCTGAATTGATAGGTCTTTCATTCCAACCAAATTTTTCGTGGTCAGGTTTTAAATCATCTGAGGTTTTGATATATGCTTCTACTACATCTTCGTAATGTATAATATCAAAATGGTTAAACTTTTTAAAGTGCTCACCCCAATACCTTACACCGGTATAATCAAAATTCATAATTAAATAATTTTATATCGTCACTATATTTTTTAGCTACATAGTCCTTAGTTTCTTCAGTATATATTTTTTTGTAATCTTTATCACCATTACTGATATTTTTATGTGGTAAAGGAATATCAGGTATATTTAATTTTTGGCATATGTATTTCCATGAGTTATCTAAGTCCTCGAACCTTCCTATATAATCAATATACGAAATTTTTTTCATATTATCATTATATTTTCCATTTAAAAATTCAACTTGAGAAGGTATATGTACAAATTCATCATACCAATTAGCCCTATTAAATGCATTATCTAGTTTAGGGTTAATATGTTCCGGAATATTCCTTACCGATTTACCGTATGCAGATTCGAATCTTTCTTCTAAATTATATACTGTTTGTTCAAAAGGATCACAATTAAGCCATGGTCTAAATTTATATTGAGAGTAGAGTCTATCCCATGGGTTTCTTACTATAGTAAAAACAAAATACTCTTGTAACATTTCTTCAGTTAGGTCATCATGATGTATTTTAAATCCGCTATAATTCCAATATTCATCAAAATAAGAATTTAAAGTTTCTCCTATTGAAGTACCGGCACACTTTGGAATGTGTAAAAATATAAACTTATGTTTATGACTTACCATTTTATATACTTTAAGTAGTTATCTAAATCCAACAAATCGTAATTAGACCAATCAGGTTTATATTCTTTATCTAAATAATCTAAATTTAAATCGTTCCAGTCATCTATTACAACTATAGGAAATATTTTAGAAAAAAATTCGGTTAAAATATTTCTATGACATATAGGTATAACTTTTAAATAAAGACATTCCCACATTCTGTGGCAATCTATACCGTTACCTTCTGGGCTTAAACAGTATCTATATCGTGCTACTTCTTTAACATATTCATTAAACTTAAAATTTGGTGATTGCTCTATACCTTTTTTTATTGCTGCTTTATAACATTGTGGTCTATATTCATTTCGAGCACCTCCTTCAACAGTAAAATTAAAATGAATAAACTTATCTTGTTTAGGTAAATTATTTAAATGAGATGAAAAATATTCTATATCTCCAAAATCCCACATAGAGTTAGCCAATCCTATAGGTAAGGGGAATAATCTCTCGTGTTTAGTATTAATATTTTGAGTAAATATTTTTTTAATATTTTTAATATCAAAATATTTTAAATGGTGATCGTCAAAAGAATCATCTGAGTTATGTAATACTAAATTAAAAGGATTTTTAAATTGATTTAATTTTTCATATAGTTTGCTTTCAACTAATTTAGGTTTAGTATTATTGATTAAAGAACTATTAACATAAACTACTGAGGGATTATCATAATTTTTAAAATTAAAATTATCTATATCTATAGAGTCAAGTTGATTTTGACTTTCTAATGGCTTATGCTCTTTTTTGCTGATACTAACGCCGCATAAATCTTGTATATGTTCACCTGTTATTATTTTCATACAAATTTTTCATTCTCTTCTAATATAAACTTAAATAAATTAACATCTATATCTTCTTTTTCAACTAATTTAGATAATGCTTGAACATCTTTAGGTAGGCACATACCTCCAAACCCTTTTAATTCTTCAGAGTATTTTAAGTAACTTGTTTCTTTTACATTTTCTAATTCAAATGCTTTTAATACAGAAGAATAATTTATATTAAATTTATCACATATTTTACCAAACGAATTAGCAAAAGTAATTTTGACTGCTTTAAACACATTAGAGTAGTATTTAACAAATTCTGCTTCTTGAGGAGTAAGCTCTATAACGTTTTTAGGATAATCTCCATGACAGTTAATAACTATTCTAGCTACATTATAGTTTGGTGCTCCTACAACTAATACGTTATGATTTTCAGTAAAATCTTCATAAGCAAACTTTTCTCTCAAAAACTCAGGAACATGACACATTCTTTCCTCGTCAAATTCTTTTGAAAGTTCATTATATGTACCTGGTATGATGGTAGATTTTATAGCTATAATTCCTTTGTATCTTAAATGATTTAATCTTCTTACTACTTGAAAAAGTGCTTTAGTATCACACTCTCCTCTTCTATTAGGATTCGTAGGAAGACATAAAAATACTATTTTTGTATCTAAAACATTTTCTACTTTAGTATTATGTTTTATATCATGAGTCTTAACTATATGTCCCAGATCTTTAAAACCCTGTTCTATTGCCGTACCAACTACGCCAACTCCTATAACTCCTATTTTCATAACTATAATTGTTTAATATATTCGGCTATATTTTTATAACCTTCTTTTTCAAATTTGACTTTATTATAAATAGTATTACCTGTATTATCCATAAACTTTTTAATATCAAAACTTTTACTAATATTATGTGAATATCCTATTCCTAAACTATCTACTCTTTTAGCTAATTCTATAATTTCATTTGAATCATTCATATCATATAAAGCTAGTACTGGTATATTATTTTCAACACAGTGAGTCAACATTCCTACACCTGGTCTAACTATGAACATACAGTTAGCTGTTTTATGTACACTTGTCTCTATTCTAAAATTTAAATTTAAACTATTGATTTTATCTAAAAATTTACTATATGAATTTAAATAATTTAAACTTGGTTTAGCTAAAACTATCTTTTTAGATATTTCCCAGTTATTATTATTCTTAATATCACATCCCCAGCCAAAGCCTATTTTATTATTGTACGATTTTAACGAACCGGTTTCTACATATTTATTAGTTAGTATTAAAGGATTAAATTTTTCAATAAGATCATTATCAAACTGAGTAATTTTATTATCTTTAAACTTACTATAAAAAACATCTTTCCATAAAAATGATCCTGATAAAATAATATCATTTCTATATCTTAGTAAACCGGCTATATTATCACTTACTACTATATCATATTTTAAACTAGCAGGTCCATATAAGGAGCACCATTTTTGATATCTTTCACTATCTACTTTGTTAGTAGTTAACGCTTCATCCCATCTAATATTACTTAGATGATAAAATATAAATTTAGCATTAGAGGAAGGTTTGAACTTATCATATTGAAATTTTTCACAATATATATCTACATCATAAACTGAGGTGAGATATTTAGATATTTTTAATACTCTGCTAAAATGCCCTAATCCGTTAGAACACACAAAAAATGCTAATTTTTTTTTCATTTATTATACCATTCTAAAAAGTATTTATTCATAATTTCGTAATCTTTTTGTTCAAATAGATCTAATCCTTCAGGACACCCTTCTTTAAGTAACGTTTCTTGAAAATATAAATCGAAAAAAGGAGTAATACCGTATTCACTAAAGTATTCCATCATTAACGTACCAGGTCCTAATGGATGTATATTTTTATTCCCTTTAGTATTTTCATTTATTCCTGCTTGTCTATAAAAATATAAATTAGTTAAAAGATCCATAGTATATGAGTTTCCTAAAAAAACACAATCATTAAAATTATACTTATTAAACTCCATGTCCATAGGTCCTCCATGAGTAGAATATAAACAGTTATTAAATAATGGAGGTATTTCGAAATGCTTGCGGGGGCTAAATATTACATCAGGTCTAGATTTAACAACTACATCATAGGTAAAATTATTTTCTATTTCATATTCTCTTTTTAACATAAGAGATTTACTCATACTATAAAATAAACTACTCCAATGATCATTATTATAAAAGAAAGGAGTTCGTCTATTATCAAAAATAATTTTTTTAAATTTAAAAGCGTTAGCAAATTCTAAAAACTCTTCCTCGGATACTTCTCTATCAATATAAGGTTGAGATACTCCTTGTCTGTCCCCACTATAGTTCCAAGTATGGCCAAAATAGTCTACCTGAACATTAGGTTTATTAACGGTAGACCAGAACCATTTTTGATTATGGTGACCTACTTTCCATTTTCTAAGCTGGCCGCTAATACATACTGCTACTCTCATTGATTAAATTCTTTCATTTCAATTCTATGGGTTGCCATTTCTCCATATAGTGAGTTATCTATTTTATGTTCGTTTAATACGAAAGGTATTACCCATGAACTACATAAAATTAAACTATCATCTACTTTACATTCCCAATCAAATCCACTATGTTCTACTTTATAAAAGTATATACTATTAGGAGTAAGTTTATACTTATTTAAATTTTCTAAGTCAATATCTTTTAACTTACTCTTATCTCTTACTATTAAATGTCCATTATAAAATTCATCATTATTGAATTCATGTTCTTTAATTTGCATATATACCGAGTTATTGCTTCCTGTATATACGTCAAAGTTAAATGGAATATCTATATCATCAATATCTCCACTTATAGTAAACTTACTATTATAAAATTCGTTATTCATTAATTATTCTTTGTCTTAGTATTTTACTTCCGTTATAATTTTGAATTAAATCTGAGTTATGTTGCAGAATATCTTTCATATCTACATACATTTCAAATATTTCTTTTTTAGATTTTTTACTTAACTCATCAATAATTTTTAAAACTCCTTTGAACCTATCCCATCCTTCTGTTAAATTATCATAAGATTCATCCCACCATTTATCAAAAGTTTTAAATCCATTATTTTTTAATACTTCTAAATGTTTGTGAGGACCGAATTGAATTACTGGATGCCCGCAGTAAATAGGGTTAAACGTAGAACTATGTAAATGACAGCAGTTTTCTACAAATGGAAATGCACACATTACTACGCTTATTAAAGTATTTTTATAATGTATAGGTTGAAAAGGTAAATCTGCGTTAAATTTTCCTTCACCAAAACCTGGTTCTCCATGATTAGTGGCATCAGTTTTATCGATATCGAATGGGCATTTTTTCTTTACCTCCTCTACATTACTTTCATTTAACAAATCTCCAAAGTTCATTGAAGGGTAATTGTAATCAGGTAGTTCAGGAAAACTTATTTTGAATTTATCATATAAATTATTCCTGTTAATATAAAACATAAAAAGGTTACGTTCAGGTCTACCTGTTCTATTTACTTTTAAAAACTCTTTTACGTTTAAAAAATTATCTCTTTTGTACTGTATTTCTTTTTCTATATCTACAACTTCAGGTAAATGTCCTAAACCTTTTAATCGTTGCACATCCATAACATTATACATAAATGAAATAACATTTATATTATTGTGATGCCTGTAATATTTAGTTTTCCATAATTCATGTTCAGATTCTGCTACTAGACTATTAGTTACATAATATATCTGAGAAGCAGGTAAAGATAGCTCATCAATAGAGCTGTATAAAGCCGTATAAAACTTAGCTACTCTATCTCCTTCCATAGTATTATCTAAAACTAATTTACATTGTTTAGATCTTATTTTTTCTATAATATGAGAAGGTATAAGGTTTAAATATTTAGCTGCTAATTCATTATTATGATGCAAGACTACTGGGTATATAAATTCTTTATCCCAGTTAAAATTATCTTCTTTAATTTTTTCTATACCTAAAAATCTCGGTATATCGGAATGAGAGAACAAAGGTCGAACCATTTTATATCCTCTAGGATCTATTTCTTGTATTTCAGTTACATCCTTATATATAGAAAGTATTTCTTTCGAAGGATTATGTAAACTTACTTGATTAAAATTATCTTCTAAACTTATCATTTATATAACTACTTAAGTGCTTTGCCCACAATTCATGACCTTTTTCTGTTGGGTGAAAATCTACTAACTCTTCTTTTGTATCTAGAGATAATAAATAAGTTAAAAACGTATCTTTAAAAAATACATTATTATAAATCTTATTATACTCTACTAAAATATTATCTATCTCTAATCGCTTTAAAGTATCTGTATTAGAACTATTACGAAAATCTTCTATGAAAGTATTAAATTTAGGAGACTCTAATAACTGGTGTTTATTTTCATCTAAAACTTGTTCTTTATTTTCATAAAAACTATTGAAAAATATATGCTTAATATTTAATGATTCTAAAAAATAATGTAAAGAAATATTATTCAAGCAATGTCTGGTTATAAACTCTTCAGGGTACCAATGATTTTTAACATACAATTTATAAAAGGTTAGTAATTCTTCTCTTTCAGATGTCCAATGGTCTAATTCACCGGGGTACAAACATTCCCATTCACCAGAATCGTTTTCATGCCATTTATAAAAAAAGTCTTTTCTTTCAGGAGACGACCATCCTATAACTACTAAAATATCTTCAGGTTTATTATTTTTTAATAATTCAATTATATCATTAAAAGTTCTTCTAAAAATTCTATCGTTAGATGCTCCTGCATGACTATTATTAATTACCTCTACACCTAGTTCTTTACCTATCTTATGAGGCCAAACTCTAGGTAACCTATAAGGTTTATTAGCAGGATCATTTACTTTAGATAAATTATCTCCAAATAGTTCAGGATCTACTATATCACCGCAAGTCCAACTATCACCATTAGCATATAAAGTTTTAAAATTTAATCTAGCCATTCCTTACTGTACTTTATCGGGTGATTACCATTCAATGATTGATCTAATATCTTATATTGAGTTGTATTTTTAAAATCAGAAGTAAAAATATTTTCTTTATTAGTTAATGATTTAGTTTTGTCATTAAATTCTTCATAATTATCAAAAAATAATTCTATATCTCTTTCTGGTGTTAGACCATACTGAATATGCATCTTATGTATATCTCCGTAAAATACTTCGTTATGATCAGGATTAACTCTAGTAGCAGCACCAATCCATAAAAAGCTATAACTATAATCAGTCAAGTTTTCTACTACTTCTTCTTTCTCTTCGCCGTTTAATCTAAAAATAAATTTATTACCTCTTCTCTTTATTACTACATCAAAATATTCACTATCTTTAATATCAGTAACATCAAATACCATAGCTTTAATATCATCATCACCTTTTTCTTCGTTAAAGCACCAATATTCAAATTCAATAAAGTGTCTTACTTCTTCTCCTGATTTACCAACTGCATAAAATATACCAATATGTTTTCCATTTTTACCTACAACACAGCCAGCTTTTCTCCATTCATCACCTAATTCTTCTATAAATTTATCATTATCAGGTTTGAATCTAACTATAACAGTACAGTCCTTTGTCCAAATAGCATCGGGTTCGTTTCTTACCAACTTATTTTTATTACCTGCAGGGAACAGATAAGAGTTATCAAAACCTATTTTCATTTTATAAAGTTAAAGTATATTCGTAAAAATCAGCTAATTCCGGAAAAGTCTTTTTAAAGTCAGTACCTCTTCTTTCATCATGAGCTCTAAAGTACCTACCGAAGTTAGATCTTTGATTTAATAATTTTTGTTCGTCCTTAGCAGATATCATCCAATCATACGCTCTTTTTAATTTCTGTATTTCAACATCAGAGTACCCTACTAGTTTATTATCAAATTTTGGTATACCTAAATAATCAGCATGTTGAGCAAACGATAGTACTTCGTTAGCCCATATAGAAGGTATTACTTGTAAAGTCTGATGAGTAGGGAATCTTAAGTAAGATGAATCTAAAAATACTGCTGAAGCCCAATATCTATCTGTGGAAGTATAATCTTGTTTTAATTGATAAACTCCGTCTATAAGTTTTCTATAACTAGGAACTGATAAACCATTAAACGTAGACATTATTGTAAGATTTACTCTAGGACAAGCAGTTAATATTTTATTCATATTATCCCAGAATCTGTTAAACTCTAATCCGTTTCTTATATATTCAGCTTGTTCTCCCCAAGCATCGACAGATGTAAATATTATAAATTCTTTTACTTTATTAGCATCTTCTATTTTTTTAATTTTTTCTATAAATTTATTTACTAATCCATCATTTATTCCTAAATTAGAATTGATCGCTAAATTTAAATTTGTATTAGGATTAGGTTCATCAATAATATAATCTAAAATTTTCCAAGTATCTTTAGCCATAAGGGGTTCTCCTCCAGTAATTCTAAAAGTATGTAAATCTCTATATAAGTCTGGCCACCATTTCCAAAATGCTTCTACATAAGGATTATAGTCTTTATGATGTATAGGCATTTTTTTGTTAGCTTTTAAGTACTCTATATCATTAAATTTATCGTCAGTAGGATACGGGCCGTGTTCTTTTGCTTCTTGAACCCAAGCAGATGAGAAAGAAGGTCCACAATAAGAGCATTTAAAATTACAATTGTTTGAAAAAGCAACTTCTACATAACGAGGGTTAAAATCTTGTCTCCAACCTAAATTAATTATTTCATCGTAGTGTGGAGCTGACCAGCTTTCATTAGATTTAAAAGTTCTATCAGAAAATGAATCTGAGTTATCTTCTACATTCCAGCAGTAATCGCATTCTTTAGGTCTTTTACCTTCAAGCATTTCTTTCCTTTTCTGCTTTTTAAATAAAGTATTATGTAATGCTGATGGGTTTCTTTTTAATTCTCCTACTGGTATATGGTGAGTTGAAGGGTGGTGACATGAATGAGTCTGTCCCATTTGTAAGTGTATGGTTACTTGTGTCCATTTAGCTAAACACATACCACATCCTATCTTATCTAACTTTTTCTTAGTATTAACATAATCAGGATTAGTAAAAGAAATTTTCGAAGTTTCTGCTGTCATAATTTTATATCTATCATTTTAGCCCAAGGAGTAAATTTAGTCTCTTTTACAAACTCATATTTAACTTGCTTGATTCCATCTTGTTTATAGTTTAATTTATCCTGCTGCATTTGCAAAACATACCTTCTTTCATTAGCTGCTGTCGTTTCTCCTTTAGCCCATTTACCATTTACTAAACCTTCATCTTTATGAGGTAAGCATCTCATTTTACCTTCAACTCTATGTGGTAATATAGAATTAGGTATTTTTATTTCTTCTTCATTTAATTCTGTATTACTAGTAATATACTCTTCAGGTATACCATTAGTAAAATTAGTATTAATAGCTATATCATCAAGAGGTAGTTCTTTATGTAAGTTAGCAACCTCTTTGGCAGATAATGCTCTATTCCATCCATACACTCTTGCTATATCTCCTTTAAAATATTTAGCAGCACTATCATTTTTTTCGTGTAATGATGATCCTAAATAAATATGTTTTGAATCATATTTTAAAAGTCTACCATTAAATTCTAATGGCGAAGGACTTCCATACCCTCCTTTCGAGTCAACTTCAGTACCGTTTAAATAAAAATGTGCTTTTTTACTTATATCGTCTATTACTACTGTTAACCATGACCATTGACTATCGTATCTTTTAACCCACATATAATTGTGTTGGTGAAACATATTCCAAAACTGTAATGATAAAGCTCTAGAATTATTAAACGAAAGTCCGTAATCGTAACCCGGTACTCTTAGTATAGGGTACTCAACATACCTAGCATCGTTATCACCTATTAAGTGTATTTTTTGTTTATCAGGCTGTTGAAAAGCTCTACACAGTACTGATATAGTATGTGATCGAGAAGGTATATTTCTTATACTTCTATTATATGGTATTTTAACTACCGAATCACATCCATTAAAAGATAAAAACTTTTGTTTAATAGCCTTTTGTAATAAATATGTATCATTAGTATATCCTTCTTTATAACATCTCCAAAAAAGGTCATCATCTTCCATTCCCCAGTCCCAATAGTCATTAGAGTATCCGTTAGTTCTATCTACTTGTTCTTTACTAAAAATTACAGCTCCTCCAAAATATTCATGATACTTTAATTTATAGTCCATTTGAGAAATTTTGGTAGCTATATGTCTAGGATGTTTTTCAGGAAAAGAATAATCCGCTCCTCCACCTTCTTCGGGTATCATATCTATATCATGCCATACAATATAATCACATCCTTCTTCAAATGCATGTTTAGCTGCTATATTTTTAGTAGCTCCTCTATTGAATAGTTTATCATCTACCTGATGACAAAAATACATTTGAAAATCTATATTTCTATTCTTAAGATATTTTCCTACTTTAGGAATAAATTCATGCATATGTAATTCCCTATTTCTATAAGGAACACAAACTCCTAGTTTCATAATTCTACGTTTAGGTGTATATACTTACCAGTTACACTTCTTTTGTTCAATTTAAAGTCTAATGAATTAATACCGTCTTTTGTAATATTGTGAAATCCTTTAGATACTTCATTATGGTATTTTAATTGATTCCATCTGGTCATTTTATCTTTCCAGTTACCGTCTGTAAATCCATTATTATCGTGAACTAAATGTTTTATTTTACTATTTCTTCTATAAGGTATGTATTGTATATCTCTTAATTTATTGTTACTCTTACTTATTTCACAATTAAAAATTCTACCTAAATTATTATTACCTGAAAGATCTATAGTTTTATAATCTTTGACAAACTTAGTATCGTAATAAGTAGTTAAAAAATGTGGGTCAGTATAGTCTTCGAATTCTTGAGATAAACTATAATGTTTATTTTCGTATATACTATTTAATTGTTTTTTATTTAAAAAACTTTTATAAAAAGCAATACTATTAATAGTACCTTTAAAAAATGATTCGGTTCCTTTACTACTACCTATATAAGCTTTAGATTGTTCATTATAATTAAAAAAACTATGAGGTACATTAATCTTACCTACTAATTTATTATTAAGGTAAAAATATATTAACTCCTCAGATTTATTATAAGTAACAAAAATTTTAGTTGGTAAATTTCTTATATTGCTTATTTCTGAAAATATTTGATGATACTTATTTAAAGAATCAAAAAACTCTAGTTTATACCTATTAAAGGAAGTATAAGAAATAGAAAAATCAAATCCTGGAATAGAAAATAAACTGAACTTATCAGAATCAGCTCTATGATTAAAGAAGTTTTTTTCAGGTACAAATTCTAATATAATAGAAAATGAATCCTTTACATCAATAGGATTAAGCATTTCTATATATGCATTAGCACCGTTAAATTTTAAATCTGTACGAGGTTGTACTATTACTTCTTTCTTAATAGTATTAAGTTTAAGATTATTCATAACACATCTATGCATAAGATCGTCATCTTCAAATCCCCAGCCCCAATAATTATTTGAGAATCCGTTAATTCTCTCAAAAGCGGGAGTAGGAAATAAAGTTATCCCTCCAAAATATTCTTCGAAAGGTAAACTATCTGTTGCTAAATGTACCGGGTAATCTATATAACCGTAATTTACATCTATAGGAAGCATGTCAACATCATGAAAAACTATATAATCACATCTTCTTCTTTGAGCTTCGGTAAACCCAATATTAAGTAGTTTACCACGATTGAACGGTTTATCGTCCTCTTGCTCTACTACTATAAGAAAATAGTCATACTTCCTATTCTGTAAATATTGCTGAATGTAAGTTGTGAATTTATCTAACTGCTCCTGTCTATTTCTGTAAGGAACTATGATAGCTAATCTCTCCACACTTATTCTCCTTTAGCAACGTACTTCTCGTAATACTCAGTCAAATACCATTGCGCTCTTTCACTCCACTCAGTCTTATCGATATCTTCGAACCAATAAGCTAGGGCGTCAACAGATGCAGCGATTTTTTCTAATGCTTTCACTTTTCTTTCTTCAAGTGCGGCAGCATCATCTTTACTAGTTACTCTTGTAGCCATAATTTAAATTTTAATGATTAAACTTGTTAATTTACTCCAATTGCTATAATCGTTATAATTAATATAAGTAAAATTATTCAATTTTTCAACTAAATACTCTTTTTTTTCTATATCAATTTTCCAATTATAGTCTTTAATTGCTTTATACATTTTCATGTATTCATCAGAATACGAATATTCTTGATTATTATCTGCAACTTCTTTTATTCTTTGTATACAGGTACTATCCCATTTAAAGTGGTGTACTTGTGTAAAACACTCCTCTACTGGATATCTTTTAGGATGTGATGTACCCCAGCTGTTATTTCCATTATCAAATAAAGCATAATGCTGTCCAGAGGTAATCTTTTGATTCCCCTTAGCTAATGTTACTTTATTAGGACAAGCTCCAGACATAGGATATCTAAAAAACCCTCCATAAGGAAAAGCTTCGTAAATATTAGTATCTCTCTCAACTTTAGGAAAAGTACCATCTTTACCTATTCTATCTATAAACCCACCAGATACAAAAGAATAACCACTTCTATTACATTGTTTGATGATATACTCTAAGTCTGTGGGATAGCATTGTAATTCATCGTCATCTGATATGATCCACCAATCGTTAGGTTTTTTTGCTCTTACTGTATTATATATGTCAGTAACTCTTTCCCAATGATATTTCTTATCAGTAACTACCCAAAAAGGTTTTATACCTAACTCTTCTACTTCTTCTAATATACCGTCATTAGTATCTTGTCTATATACTACCACATAAACATTATCTACCATATTCTCATAATGCTTTAACATATGAGGTAAGATATGAGTATTTCGTCCTACTACTGTAACTAAATTAAGCACGTTGTATTAATGTTATACCGGTTGAACTTGGTTTAGATGGAAAGTTACCATTATTAAAAAAGTTAAACTGTTTCCATTCAGGTCCTATTTCTTTTATAAATTTAGGAGGACCATCAAAAAATTCATAATATTCTTTTTCATCTTCAGTTATAATTAACTCTTTTTGAAAATTTTCATCTGAATCGTGAATTGATATCATTCCGTTAGGGGTTAGAAGATTACTATATAATTCAAAATCATTTTTAACGTCTTCATAAGAATGTCCTGCATCTATATGTAAAAAGTCTATTTTGACATCTTGTTTAACGAAATAATTATAATAAGCATTTTCTGTTGTTTCTTTTATAAATCTAGGAGCAAATTGATATCTAAAAAAATTTTTATCATCATCGTAATTTATCTTACCTCCTACTCCATTAGCAGCATCTACTAAATAAGTTACTCCTATGTCTCCATGATTGTAATCAGTACTACCTTCAAATATTCCTTGTCCGTGCAAATCTAACCTTGCTTGAGTCATAATACGAGGAATATACCCTCCTCCTGAACCTAAACAAACACAGGTTTTATACCTCATTAACTGTATAATAGAATATATTAATAATCCATCACCTAAGTCATAGTCAGTTGCTCCATGTGTCCATCTATAGTTTACAGGAGTAAATTTTTTAATTTCTTTACCGTTAAGGTCTTTTTCGACTTTTACATCATTAGTAATGAACTGTCTTATGTACTCTTTGTCTAAAATACTCATTATAATCTTTTAATTTTAGATAAATCTAATATAGGAAAATTTAAGCAATTTTCCAAATGTTTTATTTCCTTTTTATAATCATACCCTTCTTTATTATCAACTATCCAATTTTTTTCAGGTCCATAATGTTTAAGGTATCTACCTGATTCGTTAATTGTCCATATCCCTTTTTCATTATTTTTATCCCATTTCCAATCTTTACAATTCCAATTAGTAGAAATTAAACTATGATAATCAACTTTATTTTTATCTAATAAATGTTTAAGTAAAAGCTGTTCAGCAAATATTAAATATTGTGAATGAGGTACATTCATAGAAGTAAACTCCTCCATTAACTTTAAACTTAAATTAGCATATTCTTGAGTAAATTTATAATCAGGTAATTGTAATAAGCTTACGTTAACTGAGTCAGTTTGCCATCTAGGTCTATAGCTTAACTGTCTAACGTACTTATCTAAACTAGTAGGATAATAACCGTTACCTATTTCGTGATGGTGAAAATATACTTTATCTTTATTTAAAAACTGTTTTATAGGAAAAAATACAAGTAAGTCATTATCTATAATAATTACAGGTTCTTTTTGATAGGATAATGCCTCTAATTTACTAGCAGCCCAAAATACTCTTTTATTAATATTCTTCTTATTTTTTAATAATATTATTTCATTCCAAAAGCATTCAACTTTTAAATCTATTAAAAACTCTTTAGTCATCAAATCACAATACAGAACACAGTAATCATCTGGATAGAACTTTTTCCATAATTTTACTGAGCATAAAAGTAAAAGTGTGTGAAGTCTACTGTAAAAGTCTTTACGTTCTCTTATATTATCTAAAACCCAAATTATTTTCATAACGTTTATAACTACTTATTATGTAAAGTGTGCAAAATATGTTTCGTGATCAGCTCCAGCTCCATCGGTAATAGTTAGTGTTGCGTTAGAACTAATTTCAGCTCCACTACCACTAGCTCCCGTCCTCCATGAGTCAAAAGTAGAAGGATAAGAAGGTGTAGCGACACATGTAATTGATGTTGCTGTAATATTTAAATTTTTAACTGTAATATTGTTAGATGAATTGGCTGTATACGGAGCAGTTATTTCTACAGTACCTCCAGGGCCCGCTACTATAGAACCAAAAAATACACTACTACCAGTTAAACTAGTAACTTGTATGTTTGATCCTGAAAAGCTT
>Ga0163111_10000308_pt1 | contig 29486 bp, 25 predicted proteins | sample CRUFie1St18metaG_FD_109645 | JGI IMG/M metagenome (GOLD analysis project Ga0163111, IMG submission 109645) | Marine microbial communities from the Costa Rica Dome - CRUD Field 142mm St18 metaG | ecosystem: Environmental > Aquatic > Marine > Oceanic > Photic zone | place: Costa Rica: the Eastern... | reverse complement strand
GAAATAGTAGAAGAGAGTTTCGATACTGAAATAGTAGAAGAGAGTTTCGATACTGAAATAGTAGAAGAGAGTTTCGATACTGAAATAGTAGAAGAGAGTTTCGATACTGAAATAGTAGAAGAGCTTAATAAATTTGGAAATCATATAGACTCGGAAAACATATTACAGTTTTATAATTATATAAAAAATATAGACTTAGTATTTAATAAAGATGTGTTTTTTGATAATATTCAACAAGTGTTAGATGCGGGAAATAAAGTTCTGATTACTGAAATTATTGAGAAAATAAAAACATACATTTAAAAAAAAAGCGATTTTTTTTGAAAGTTATAAAAAAATAGTTATTTTTGCTGCTAGATTATTTTTAGTTATTGAGTGGTTAATGTATTAATCACTCAATAACTCTTTTGTTCATAAAAAAAGATAGTATTGAAACGGAAAAAAGCAATTAGCTCTTTAATTCCCAAAGAAAAAATTGAATCGTGGCTAGAGCAAAGATTAAGTGAAAAAAACAAATATAGTAAGAAGTTAAGTGAGTTGCAAGGAAGGTTTGCGAAGTATAAATTAAATCCTGATTTGGATGTGGTAGAGAAAGCTACTTATGCTATTGAAATGTGTCAATTTAAAGAACAAATTGCTTATTTTGAGGGTAAGATAGAAAAACTGGATAGCATTATAAGTAAGCATCGTTATAACCTGCAAAAACGCAATACGACTAGTAAAAAGATGGTACGTTATTGTCTAAGGTTTAATGAAAGTAAACCTTTGAAATTGCTTTTTATGGAGGCTTACATCGCCAATCCAAATCTTTCTGGAAAAGAATATTGGCAATATGTGGAAGATAATTATGATAGAAGCAAATATCCTAAAGGTTTTGTTTTAAAGCAAAATACTGTTCAAACTTGGTTGCGTAAATATCGCTCGCTTGGCCCAGTAGGATTAGGGGTGCGTCCACAAGCTAATAAACTAATGACTTATCCTAATAAATATGGAGACCTTATTATTTCATGGGCTGGATTAAGGTTGAAAGTTTATAATATAACGAATCAAGGTCATGTATTGGTAACGGTAGCAGAGTTTTTTAAGCAAAAGGCTCTCCAAACAGGTAAGCTTTCTAAGGTGCGTAGCCGATTTAAGTTTTCTAATAAAGACTTAGTTAAGGATATGTTTTGTCGAAAAATGATATTAAATACCGTAGAAGAAAAAAATACTTATAGAAAAACAGTACGTCTAACGGATGCTTTTTATTTTCAAGGTGCTTATTATGTGTTTTGGGATGCTAATTTTATAAAATGTTTCCGTGAGGACGGTTATTTAAAATCTCATATAAATGACTTTGTAGGATATTATTTTCAAGATGTCAATGGCAAAGCTACAAAGTTTAATGCCATTAATACTGCAAAACGAATAAATCGCTTTAACAAAGCTTATGGAGATGAAACCGACCCTACTAAGCCTTACTTGTGTTTAGAATCTAATGATATGATTGTTAATCTATCTAAGTCAAAGAGTTTTATGGGACTACTGTATATTAATTTGTCACTATCAGCAGAAGGAAGAATTATTAAAAGAAGTAAAAATGCTATATAAACACACTAACACTTTTTATGTTAAAAAAGTAGATGGAATTGAATATTTTAGGGTAGATAGGCAGCAAATCGAACAATTAAATGACCCTATAAAATTGTACTTGTATTTTGTAACATTACAGGAAGAGGCAATGTTTTTTGACAGTCAGTCACATAAATTAAAGTGCTATTTAAACTTACCTAATGGTATCTTGACAGATGGTCAAACATCTTTTTTGAAAATATCAAAAAACAATAAATCAATCATTAGGTCGTTGCTTTGGGTTATTTTGAATAGGCTAGGTAGTATGTCTAATAGTCAAGATTATGCAAAAAGTGCCATCGCTACATTCTTGTTGCTGAATATTTATTATTTGAAAATAAGTGTTGTTAATAAAATGATAGCACATGAGAAAGACAAATGTATTAAAGATATTAAAGAGGTGTGTAATAATTACCGCTTAGATAACCTTACAAAAAAGAATTATGAAATTCGTAGAAGTCGTTATAGCAACGATTATATAGCTCGACAAGTAGCAGGAAAGCGAGAACTAGACCAAGAGTTAGCTATTTATTTAGAAAAGGCAAAAACTTTTTCTGATAAGAATTTTTATTTTGCCATAACTGTAGGAAGAAATAAATACAACCTCGCTCATATAACAGGATATGTCAATAGCTTTATGTTGCTTGATACTTCCATAGAGGAATTAAGAGTGTTTATGCGAACTCTGTTGGATATGCGACTAGAGAAAGAAGTGTTGCTTGCAAGGTCACGAAAATTAGAAAGTCGAGGCTTACGTTTAAGTGTAGAGCAGCACCGTTTTCAAGAGGAAGTTAAGCAACACTTAAATCAAATTTTAATATTACTGGATATTGTTGTTGAAGAAGTAACATATCATGTAAATCAGAATGAAAATAAACTAGAGGAAACTCAAAAGTTAGTGTCATTTTATTATTTGTATTTGGAAGCCTTAAAAAAAATTATCAAACATGAACGAGAGCATTTTGGCTTTCATTCTAATTATAGCTTATTGGGTGTTTTTTTAAAAGAACGCAACAATATTGTAAGTATAATAAATAAATTAGAAGACGATATTAGAAAATATAAAAACATCCAATATGTTTCATCAGAACAGCAATTTAAACAAAAGCAAAAAAGAACCATATCAATCTTGAAAGATTTTATAATAAAACATCATGGAGAGGAATGCTTAAAAGCATTGGAAACTTAATTGTTCCCTTTTGCTGATTATTTAAAATTATTTTTAAAAAATGAAATCATTTTATTGTACTGAAGGATAGGGTTTGAAGCACACATAGTATTTGTGTGCTTTTTTTTGATAAAAAATATGAAAAATTTGCAAAACCGACTTTCAAAATATATCTTTGCATTACCATAGTTGCCAAAAAACACTTAAATTGACAAATATAATTATATGATAAATTTATGGAATTTTTTTTTAGGTAAAAAAGAGAAGTATATCTTTGATTTTTTTGAAGAACTTACCATAGTAGAATTGAGTAATGGTAATACTACTTTTGAAATAGCTGTTAATGAATTGTTGGCAAGTTATGGAAAAGGATTATTATGTCGTACCACTTTGGTAAAAGGTATGCAGCATTTGGAAAAATTAGGCTTTTTAAAAAAAACATCAAAGGGCTACAAACAAAAAACTAACTATGAACTACTTATTTTAGAAGCCTATATTTTGTATGGCGTAGTAGAATATCTATTAGAGGCTCGCTCCTATATAGATATTATAGCTGCTACTCGGTTAATAAGAATACATGATTTATCAACTAATATTGATATTAGGGCTATACGGAATTACTGCGACAAAGATAGAATATTGTCTTTGGAAAAGTCGGGAATTCTTGAGGAAGATACGCTAAATATTAGTAATATTATTTTTGATGAAGTTTGGAAGTCTGCGGCTAATATAAAAAAGATGCTGGGTAACTTTTTTTGTTTAGGTAAGCCTGTTTTTAATATAGCATTGTTTAAATTTAGTAGTTTACTGTGTCGTCAGGGAGACATAGTTTTGAGTGAGGAGTATTTACAAAAAATAGGATTTTTATACGGCTTTCTATACAATACTCCTATTACCAAAAAAGCACTTAAACAGTCCGCTTACTCCAATGCAAAAGATACGTTTGTATCATTGAGTTCGGAGCAACAACAGTTGTTTTATGATTTAGATATACACAATTTTAAAAAAACATATAAAGCAAGTGCTTTCAACGCTTTTAATAATAAAGAATGGCAAGCATTTGTACGACCTAAGAATATTGAAGATGCTATCTTACCTAAAACTTATACAAACCAAACATTGCAAGTGTTATTTTATGGTAGGAAACTAATTATTCATGTGGTAGAGACTTTAAGGCATTGGAAACACTTTTTTTCTAATAACTTGACTTATAAGAAGCCTACTTATAGTATTAGCAACAATAACATTGATTTAATACTTACTCGTTTACGCCAGCGTCAAGATGATAATTACAATACGATGTGGACTTGCAAAGCTTTCGAGACTTTGATATACCACTATTGTCTTACTAGGTGTAATACCGATGCCGAAAGAAGATTTAGTATGTTAAGCTTAGACCGACTGCTTAAATCACACCAAAATAGTGTTAATTATTTAAGTCAAGCTAAAGACCACAGTCCGTTATATAAGAAATATAACCATAATACTTTGATAAGTTTGCGTGATATGTTTTTGAAAAAATATCAAAAAGTAGTAGGTAGGTCTTATATTTGGCAAGGACAAGACAATTACTTTATATTGCTGTTGGTCAGAGATTTTGAAAGGAGTATGGCTCGAAAAAAATACATCACTCAACATCGTAGGCAATATGGCGTAATGCCAACAGAAAGTGAAATTAATAACAACATGGATATTGACAGCATTACTGTAGAAGGACTGTTAAAAGCATTAAGTCTGTTTTTTGATGTTGTACCTGCTACTGATTATAAAGACAGGTGGTTTTCGCCCAAATATCTGTGTAATAATTTTACCAAAATAAAGAATCATGCAAAACAATCAAAATACAATAAGAAAACCAATACAGCAACTGCAATCAACAAAGGCATACACTCATTCCTTAGTGCTTGATGGCTTGTTGAAAGATATAGGAGACATAAAGATTTTTTTTCCTAAAATACATACAGAGGAAGAAGAGGAAGAAGAGCAAAAAGTAATGTTATTTTATTTACCGCAACATAGTAACACACCCTTGTATCAATACTTAGTAGCTAATAATAAAAATGACTTGCAGATGTATAGTGCTTCTACAAAAACACCGTTTGTAAAAGATGTAGATTATATTGTTTTTCGTCAATTTTTTACAGTTTTCGTCGCTTTCTCTAATAATCTTTGTAATATAAAAGTTGATAATGTTTTTAGTAATAAAGCTCATGTTCAAGGTATATTAGATGTGTGTTTTAGGAAGTTTAAGACTTTACGATTATTTGAGTTTGAACTAGCTATTAGGTGGATGTTGGAAGGCAAGTTTCATAACTTTCCATTAGAAGAGCAAACCTTCGGACAGTATCAAAATTTGAATACCAACCTTGTTAAAATATTGCGAGCCTATCAAAAATACAAGTTTGAACATCATTTTCCTGCAAAGATAGAACAGCTTATATCTAAAGAGCGACAGGCATTAAAACCACCCAAACCAAAAGATGAATGGCTAGATATAATGCTATTAGAGTATGATTTTACTAAGTCCATGAAGAATTTACGGTTAGTGACATATCATTCTTATTGTTTTGACAAAATTTATATAACGCTTTACAAAAATAAAAAAATTAGAGAATCTGTTATTGTAAAGCTTTATGAGTTAGCAAGGAAACAAAAAATTAATGACTTTAATAGCCGTATTATTTTGAAAAGAGAGCAGGCTAGGGGGAAACATCGTGCATTAGCGAAAGTTGCCTTATTTGAACTTGTTTCAAAAAAAGATGCTTTCATAAGAAATGATTTAATTGAAATAAGTTATAATGGTGGAGTTGAATCTAAATTCATGAATCGAAAACATCCTAAATATAAGGAGGTAATGTTTGAATTAAAGCCAATTATTAGAAGGGTGTTTACCATTAGCTTTTATCTTCACTACATAAAGAAAGGCTACACTAAAGAGGAATTTAAAAAGTTGTTGTTGGATTTTATTGAAAAGAAAACACCTAATTTTGACATTGTTAAGGATATGGAGTATGTTACTGAAAAACATCCACAGGCTATTACTGTTTCTAAAAAAAGAGATGTTAAATCTAATCGTATTACTACCAATGAAGTCATAAAAAGCATTGTTCAATCTTATCAGCATTACTTAAAACATGGCAAACAAAGCATTAAACAATATCAATATATTATACAGCCATTCATACATCCTGATTACCATAAAACTGTAACGTTGTTTGATATGCTGAATAAGGTTTGTGACTTTAGTAAATTGAGTTCTTATAAACTTTTTTTAAAAGCAAAAGAGGAGTTTGTTCAACAATATGCTCATAATCATGGCAGGTCTAAAAGTAGCGATAGTTTAGCCGATTTGCAGCACAAGAACAATTACATGGTCTTGATTAAGTTAGATAAGCAAATAAGGGCAGAGGCAATTGACAATAGCCTAGATGTTGAATCTTACTATATAAGTATGATAAAAGCGAGAGACCCCAAAATTTTACAGCAGATAGCTATTGTAAAAAATACTATAGAGTCAATATGCTGCGATGCTTTTTTTGCACTACAAAAGAAAAATAGCGTTACCACCGACATTTTAAATTCGGAATTAAAAATGTATTTCAATAACCTACCATTAAATAAAGTGGAAATAGAAATTAGTATATGAGAGAGAAAAGTAGCTTAGAAAGAAATATAGGGCATCCTGCAAAAAGATATATCGGTATAGACGCAGGTGCAAACATTGGTTTAGCGATGACCGTTGGCGAAAGAAAAAAATATAACGGTGTAATCTTAAAGACTTATCAGAGTTTCTTTGAAGCCATAGAGCAAGTACAAGATTGGGTCGATGAAGTTGGCAAAGATAATGTTATAGTATATATCGAAGCTGTACATTTGGATGTAACAAATTTTGTGGCTTCAAAGATGTTAAGACCGATGTTGGAAAAGGAATATAAAGATAAAAAAATATCATGTCATTCCGTTGTTGATGTAATAAAGACAGTAGGCAAAGGTTTAAATAATGTTTGTCGAAGAGCCTTGAATAGCGGACAGCCAAGAGAACAGTCTAGGCTGTGGCATCAATATATGGAACATCATCAGATTCCTTATGTGCTTGTGCCACCATCAAAGAGACAATCTATGAAAAATGCACAAATCAAGGCAATTGTTAAAAACGCTCCCAAAAAGCAAATGGTATTAAGGCAGTTGGCAATGCCAACCAAGATGTCTGCTGCTCACTTTAAAATCTATGCTGACCAAAAGGAAACAGGCAGCGAACATGCTAGAGATGCTGCTACTTTAATTTTAGACCCATTGTTTTCAAGTTTCAGAGAAAAGAAAGTTATTTATAATATATAATATAAAAAAAATAAAAATAAAAATAATATGAAGTATTTAAGTTATTTGTTTGTTGCTTTTATAATTGCGATGCTTGGTATTTTATGGAATTGTATTTCATCTAAACCATTAACGCCATGTTCGGAAAGTTTTAGTGTCCATGTGGTATGCAATACAGGTATTTGTGATATTAATATTACTGGCAGCCTGTTAGGTAGCGATAAGTATGAATTGTATGTGCCTGCCATCAAGCAATCTTTTGAAGTTGATATGTCAGATGGATTTGATTCTATGCAATTGCCAGAAAATGTCATAGGAAGCCATATTATATTATCACAACAAGATAATAAGTTAGCAAATAATTGTAAGAAAACGATTGAAATATTGTAAAAAAACAATACATTAACAAAAAAAATGCTATATTTGCCTATACAAAAAATTACTTAAAAAATAGTATTAATGAAAATTGTAAAAAAACCATTTGTGGGAAGCAATGCAAGTCTAAGATTTGATGTTAAAACACTGTTTCATGGAGGCAAAAACACCTTTGTACTGGGTGGCAGAAATAATACAGGCAAAACGGCATTTTTGGAGGCTATTTGGCAGGCCTATAATACTACTTCAAAAAAAAGCAAATATGATGTAGAGTACGTTGGCATGAAAGCCGATAATAATACATTGCTGCGGTTTTATGGTAGATTGCTATATATGCAAAAAGAAACGTTAAATAATTTCTTTACTACTTTTTTTGGCAAAAAAATTATAGCCAATATTGTTGTAAAAATACTTGATGCTAATATGAAGGAACATATATTAGAAGCTATCAATAGAATAGGTAGCTCTGTTAAAAAAGTTGTTTCGGAGCATACGATTAGTTTTAATAATGTTGGTATAGAATTAGAGTCAAATATTTTAGCACACTTAAATCCCTATCTAAGAGATGTTAAGGATGTAGCTACTATACAAGTAAAGTATCAAATGCTAAAAATCAGCTATAAAGACACTATTCAACGTTTAAAAGACAAACACTATCAAGTGACTACTTTTAAACAATGTTCTAAAGTAGAACGCAATGTTTTCTATCTTTTTTTAGTAGCGGCATCAATGAAGTCCTCTTCAATATTATTGATTGATGACATAGAGTATGGACTCCATGTCAATGCCCAAAATAAAATAGTAGAAGCATTAACAAAAATTACTAGGAGTAAGTTAGTTATTACAACTAACTCTGCTGTTAAGGTGGTGGTGCATCCACTTTGTAATTTTAAAGATAGTATTAGGGAATTTATTGAGTTTGACTAATGAGATACAAAAACATACCTACTAAAGCCAAGATAGGGGGGCAGTGGTATCATTTTCGTTCTAGATGGGAATATTATTACGCCTGCTATTTGCATCAATTAATAATTGCAGGAAAGTTAAAAGCTTTTCATTATGAGAAAGCTATTTTTGTATTTACTACTGTTAAAAAAGGGCAACCCAAAGGTTATTATAGGAAAATAAAGCAAGTAGGAAGTGATGTGAAAGTGTTTTTTTCTCGTAAAGAAGGGTCTAAAAGAAAAACAGTATGTTTTGCTTATTTGTCAGATTTTATTGAAGTGTCTAATAATGACAAAGTATTGTTTACTGAAATAAAAGGCAAATTTGATGCTCGCTCAAGGCAATACATTAAAAATATGAGGAAGTACTTCCCACATGTGCCTTTTAATGTAGTGGCAGAAGAAGAGATGAAAAGATTAGGACTTATCTCATAACTCTGTGGTTAGTTTTATATAATAAATTTTTTAACAGCAACTTTTAGAGTTGCTTTTTTTATGCTTGTATGAATAATAAAAAAAATATTTACAAAGGAAAAGGAAATAAAGATTTTTATAATGATAGCCTTAATGCTTTAATGACATTATATCAAGTAGATGTATTAGGCGACTCTTTGACAGTCAAACACAGAGCAGCATTAACACTCTTTTCTGGCTGGTTAAAGATTAAGGATTATTTGTTTGATTTGAATATATCTAAAAACATACTACATGCTGTAGATACATTGATATTTGGCGGTATATGCAGTAATGCCTACTTATCAAGGCAAAAATACAGAATAGCAGCACTAGAATTGTCATACTACAATGCAGAGTCTCTGTTGTCATATTTATGGAAACAGGTAGAGTCTGGTAAGTATGTTCGTAAAGGCAAGGTAAAAGATACCAATGTATTAAGGCATATTGTATTAAAAGTATTGATAGCACGTTTGCCTTATGAAAGTGTTGATGATGCCCTTATAGCTACATCTTATTATACGGATTATCGCTTATGTAAAGCAATATGGCTACTGGCTCAACGTTTGGGATTTTCAGGTGGGTTGGTAGTAGATGGTAGTTGCGGTATAGGTAACTTCATAGAAACAAAGCCTGCGGATATGCCTATTCGTTTTGTAGGTTGTGAGAAAGACCCTATTACAGCAAGAATAGCTACGCTCTTACATCCGAGTGCGATGATTGTCAATAGTGCTTTCCAATATTTAACAGTTCAACAGTCAGTCGATTTGATTATCGGAACAGTTCCTATTTTAGATGACTTGTTGTATGATAAGCAGCAAACATTTGAAAATTGGCACTGGCACGAACATTATCTTGCCAAATCCATACAACTGTTAAAACCTAAGCAATTATTGATACTTGTCATGCCTAGTGTGTGTATGGATGATAAAAGCACTAATTTTAGAACTTGGGTATTGCAAGAGGGTAGTTGTGATTTTATAGGTGCAGTACGCTTACCAAATTCAATATTGGGATGTATGCCAAATGACATTGTGATTTTGCAGAAAAGAAGTTCGAGTGCTGTTTCGCATCATCGCACATCATGGCTGTCTTTAGATAGATACACACACGAAGAAACACCTTTAAAAGAACAAGCAATATACATAAATGAGTATTATGTGCAGCATCCTAAGATGATGATTGGCAATATGTTGATAAAGAAACAAGCTAAAGGGACTTTTGTTGTTGATAGTAACAATATATCTTGGCAGCTTTCAAAAAGTAATTCTTTTTATCGTGCTTTATGGGATGCTATTCAGTTGCTACCTACTAATATTATCAACAATACCGCAAGCATTGCACCAAATCTTCATGCAGGGGAATTGATTTCGCAGACATTTTTTTTAAGAAACAGCCTTCCTTATTATTGCGACGCTGTCGGAGAGGTGGTTCGTATAGAAAGTGTTTTGACTATGAATCAGCAAAGCATATTTGACAATAAGTATTTGCACGAATTTGTTGTTTGTTTTGTTTTGCTAAAAGAATCTGTTAAGCACTTTTGGTATTTAGAAAAGCAGGGGGAGAGTGAGGAATGTTTGATAGTAGAAAAAAACAATATTAATAAATATTATAGTGTGCTGGCTCGATGGTGTGGAGGCACTATTGGAAAAAGCAAAAACAAACTCATTAAGCAACTAGCTACATTAGACATAGAATATTCAATTGTTGCTTATTTAGAACAGATAGAAGAGGAAATATCTGTTAAGCCGTTGGCTCGAAAAAAATACAACGTGACTTTTAAGCCATTGCCTATATTGCGATTGCCTACTGCTATTGATATTCCTACGGTAGCCAAAAATATATCCGAAGCATCAGACATATCTATGCGTTATAAAAATAGGCTAGATATATCTTTTATGGCTGATTTACTAAATTGGAGTAATCAGCAAGTAGAAGAAGGTCTAGTAATATCTGATGTCGCTTATCAACACCCTATTACAAAACTTTGGGAGCAAAAAGCAACTTATCTGTCTGGGTTTGTACGCCAGAAGTTAATAGATGCTATTGCTGCCGCTGAAAACGATTGTCGTTTTCAGCGAAATGTGAATGCCTTAGAAAAGATACAACCTAAAGATATTCCTTTTCATTATATTACTTTTGGGCTTGCATCTCGTTGGATGCCTCCTCCTATTGTTAGGATATTTATTAAAGAAAAGTTAGGCGTTACCTGTGATGTGATTTTTCAGAAGTCTCTTGACAAATGGTTTATTGTAAACACCCAAAACACTAGCAATTTTCGTAATAGCAAAAAGTATGGTGGTGGTGGATGTAGTGCTATTGAGTTGATGCGATGTGCTATGAATATGACCAAAAAAATTGTTTATAAACAGGCAGTAGATGGTAGTGGAAAGCGAGAAAAAGACATAGAAGCTACAGAGGCAGCAGCAGTAGCACAGCACCAACTCAATGAGACGTTTCGTCAATACATACTTAGCCATAAAGAATACCATCAAGTATTAGAGCGACTGTATAATAATAGATTTAATAGCTGTATATCTTTAGAACAGTACGCTGATAATAAAAGCGGTTATATCGGAGCTTCCGATTCTGCTTTAAACTGTCGAAGCCATCAAAGAAAAGGGGTTCAGTTAGGAAAAGCAAACAGTCATCTTTTTTGGCATGTAGTAGGTTCTGGCAAAACACTTATAATGACACATCTTTTGGTAGAGTTACTTAGACTAGGTAAAATAGAACAAGGCTTTTTGGTGGTAAAAAATGGCACAGAAACGGACTTTATGGAAACGATAGCCCATCAGTACCCACACATCAGAGTATTGTGTCCAATGAACTACTATAATGATGCTAGACTTGATAAACGTATATTTATGTCTAGTATTTACTTTTGTAAGTATGATTTGGTAATCATACCGCATTCTAAAATAGGATTTATTGCAGACCATCCTATTATGGAACGGAAAATGTTATTAGAAGAAATAGGGTATTTAGAACGTGACGCAAACACTAGCACATTTATCAATAGTACCATAGGTATTGATAGTATAAAAAAGCAAATCTCAAAGAAGCAGAGCGAATTGCTATCAGTAGAAAATAAAATAACAAGATTTGAACAGACCATAAGCGTTGCCGGAGCTAACCAGTTTCTTAAAGAGGATAAACTGCAATTACTTATTGATGCTGAACAAGTGCCATTTGATAATGTTTTTAATTGGCAAGAATTGTTGTCGCACAAAAAAATAGCACTAGCGATTGATGAAGTTCATTATTATAAGCGGCAACAGACCCAAACTCGTATGACCAACATCAAGGGTATTGATGTTTCGCAATCGCAAAGAGCTTCTAGTATGTTACTAAAGGTTAGAGCGGTACAAGAGCAGCATCATGGAGGAGGCACGTTTGGCTTTACAGGAACATTAGTCAGTAATACCTTAGCAGAAATATATAATGCTATAAGAATGTTTCGCCCAGAGGTGTTGAAAAAATATCACATATATACATTTGATAGTTTTGTCTCTGTATTTGCGGAGGTTATATCTGTGTTGGAGATGACTGTAGGCGGTACTTATAAATGGCAAAATGTATTAGCTAAATTTGTTAATATTCCAGAGTTACAAAAACTTACTGGTATGGCTGTTGATGTAGTCACTAATGAAGACATTAAGGAGTTTATAAATAGTATTTTACCTACTGTTGCTGATAATGGTATGACGCATGTTGTTTGTGATAGGAGTGAAGAGTTGGAAGCATATATGAATGACTTAAAAAAACAGTATAAAAGATTTGAGCAGTTACGAGGTATAGAGAAGCGTAAAAATCGTCATATTCCATTGGTATTATTTGGTAAGGCACGAGGAGGTGCAATATGTATGAATATGGTAGCTGCTACTGATAGTGAGGAAAGTAGCAATAAAATTATACATTGTATAAATACTGCTTTTGCAACTTATAAAAGATATGATAAGTACCAAGCTACACAATTGATATTTTGCGATTGGTATAATGGCGTAAATATTGTGAAAAATGGCATAGAAGAACCGTATAACGCACATCAAGCCATTAAGCAAGGACTAATAGAAAAAGGCATACCTGCGAAGGAAATCGCTATTTACACAGATAAAAAATACAACTCTAAGGCTGCTAAAAAGAAGTTATTTAAGTTGGTAAATGCAGGCAAAAAACGTTTTTTGATAGGTGGTAAAAGTATGAGTACTGGCTTAAATGTACAAGAAATGCTAATCGCTATCCATATCGTAGATGTACCACAACTGCCTTCTGAATTTGAGCAAAAAGTAGGGCGGTTGGTCAGGCAAAATAATATATTTGCTAAACTAAATATTCCTGTTCATGTATTTACTTATGCTACCAAAGGAAGTATGGATGTGATTGCATTTGAGCGATTAGCACGCAAACAAAAAATGATAATGCAAATGTTGAAAAGCGGAAACATTTTGAGCCTTCAAAATAGAATAATGGAAGATGTGGGCGATATGGTCATAGGTTTTGAAGAGATTAAAGCAATGTTGTTAGGAGAAGATGGACGTACTCGATATGAGCTAGAAAAGAAAATTGCTAGTGAACAAACGAAGTATGATGCTTACCTAAATGGACTTGAAGATGCCAAAAGGACATTGCGAACTGCTGAAAAAAGAAAGATAGAGTTACAAGAGTTGATACAAAAGTCTATCCATAATGAACGTCTATTAAGTGAGATATTTGATAATGGTAAAATTGCTGCAATTGCTATCAATAATACGGTATATACTAAAAAGTTAAATAAGCACCTACAAAGTGCTATTGATATAGCTAAAGAAAGTTTAGTAGAGGCAAACCAAAAAGAACTTGTTGAAATTCAATTGTATGGCTCATCAATGAATAAGGCTTTGTGTTGTGAAATTAGCTGTACCATCAAAGAAACTTTTTTTACAGATAAGGATAGTGATAAGTATATTGAAATAGAGGGCAAAAGTTACTGTTATGTGCTGGCAATAGAAATTAAAAACTATATTCATGCTAATGGCACTACCTTTTATAGAATGGCTGAAACTGCTCGTGGCTTTTTGGCTTTGTTAAGGGCATTTATTGAGAAGGAATACCTTGTTAAGCAAAGGTACGAGGAGGCTATGCAGTCACTTGAAAAAGATGTGGATTCATGCAAAGATATGCTACATACGCCTTATGACAATAGTGTTTTGAATAATTATAAGGAGCAATTGAATTGTTTAATAAAGCAGTTGGAGTCAAAAAAAGTAATATTTTGATAAGAAAAAAGCCAAAAAATATGAAAAATCAGAAAAAAACAGTAACTTTGATTAATTAAATAAAAATGATAATCTTTTTAAAATAAAAAGCGTATGAAATTAAATGAATTATTTTTTAGAACTTATATAGGACAATACAGAAAAGGTGTAAGACATGATATTGTTACTGCCTGTCTTGATATTTTGGCTGACACTATTAAAGGCTATAAAATCTGTTATATGGACAGAACGCCTGCAATAGTGCTTGATGATAGCAAATTTAATATATTGGTATTTCCTGACAATACAGAAATTATATTAGAGCATTTTATCTTGAGTCGTGACAGTAAAAATAAGATGCAAGAGGTATTGTATATGTTAGATAGGTGTAAAGTGAGACATTCTGAACTGTACCTTGGAAATGACAAAAAAATTTGGGCGTTTAATACGGAATGTTGGCCGATTCATGCTATTTTTCAGCTTTATTTGACAAGTTTTTGTGACAAAAGTGATATTTTTGCTAAGATAGCTTCCACTCAATCAGATTGGAATATTGATGGCAATAATTTTGAAACAGCCGATGTGGATGAAGTGAGAGAATGGATTAGCTCTTTTGATTTGCCTTTTATCTTGCCTAATTATTAGCGAATTATTTAAAATTACATAAAATGAAAAACAACATACAACTTTTAAAAGAGCGATTTCATATATATAGCAATAATATAGGTAAAAACTATTTATGCCTATTATTACCTTTTTTGAATCAATACAAAAAGGCTTTACTGCAATATTGTGAGCAAAAACATTATGATGCGATTTGTCAAAGTGAAACTTGGGAATGGGAGTTGGTAGTTCGTGACCATGACCGCGGATATGCTTTATCTAAAAAAGGGTGGCTTAATATTATTTCTAAAAGAGAAGTATTAAAAGTTACTATCCCTCCACCAGAGGCACTTATTGATGTGTCAAATGCCATTAATTTATTAGAAAGAAGAATCTATGAAAATAAGTTACCTACACAAAGAAGGGCGTTATCATCAAGCACTTGTTGTTGATAATGCTTATTTGCTATTATCAGATATTAATAAGCAATATAATACAGCTTTCATTACTATTGATGAGGCTGTTTATTGCAGTATTCACAAGCGAAATTATCTTGACCATCTGATGATGGATAGGAATAGCCACTATGTCAATATTAACTTTGCAGCATCACTAACCACAGAGAATTATCAGGTGTTGTTTGAACGTTGTAAGCACTTAATTAGACCATTATCTGATTTGACAGATTTTGATATTGATGGCGTTATTGGTGACGACATATTGACTATCGCTTCTGAAATTTTTGTACCGCATACAGACATATATGATATGTGGGTTCATATTTTAAAAGATAACGATATTACAAATGAGTGATAAAATTTTACCTTTACAAGAGGATGTCTTGTTGATGCCTAATAATATGGAACGTGCTTTGGAGCGTTTTATGGCATTAATATACGCCAAACTCAATAAACAGCAAAGGGCTGTGGTAGATAGTATTGCCGATGGCGATGTGCTGACTATTGGAAGCCCTGGCACAGGAAAGACACAAACATTAAGTGCTGCTTTGCTGTATTTGTATTTTATGCAAGGCATAGACTTTTCACAAGTATTGCTATTGACATTTACTGATGCAGCTAGGGATGCAGCTACCTTGCGATTGGAGCGGCTGATTATGCAATGCTGGTCTTTCCACGAAGACAAAAACGAGGTTAAGGCTTTTGCGATGCGTTGTGCTAGTGCCTTAAAAATAGAGACTTTTCATAGCTATGCTGCTCGACTCATTAGAGAGAATCAAGGCTACTTAAATATGATTGACTTTCTGCCTTTGTCGGAAATAGAGCAGATTCATATCATTAGAAAAATCATTAGCGACCTGCCTGTATCTTCATTACTCAAAAGAGCCAGCAGTCCTTTTCACGCTTCTGCAAAGTTGGTACATTTGTTTGGTTACATGAGGCAGCATGACTTAGATGGTCAAAAACTAGAACACCAACTTAATCAGCGACTACAAGAACTAGATAGTGTTGTAGAGCAGGTAAAATTGATATGTAGCGGTTTTAATCTAAAAATATCTAAAGAGCGTACTGCCTGCAAAAGAGAGATTAAAATGGCTATTCCAATTGAAATGTTATCTTATTTCTACTTACAAAAGCGAGGTAACAATAATGTAGGCGATGTTAAAGAGGCTACACTAAATGATTATAGGAAGCAAATAGCTATAACCAAAGAAGCAGGGCATTTGCTAGGCAAGTTTAATACTTTAGTGCGTCAGAAAAAAAGATACACCTATGCTGATGCCATACATATTGCCACTAAAGTATTGCAAGATACTAACACAGATGTGCTATTACAGGAACAAGAGCAGTATCAAGTGGTATTTGTAGATGAAGCACAGGATATGAATCGCTCACAATTTAGTTTGTTAGATGCTTTATTGACTGATAGAGTAGCTGATGGCTTGCGTCCTTATTGTGCAATGTTTGGCGATAATAAGCAATGTGTGTATCGTTTTAATTATGCCAACCCTCATTATATGACTATTTTTGTAGAGGTGTATCAGGCAAAAGTATTAACCTTAACAACTAACTATCGCAGCGGGCAGGCGATTTTAGATTATGCCAACCATGTCGTTAAAAGAAACCCTTTTACACTAACCTCTGTTGAAGATGCGATGTTGGTAGCAGGTGCTGACAGACCTTGCGAGATAGATTATCATATATTCGATAAGGCCGCACAAGAGGAAGCGTATATATTTGACAAGGCAAAACGACTAATTGACAGCGGTGTGCCTTATAGTGATATATGTATTGCAGCCAACACCAACGCCGAGTTAGAGAACTTTGTCAAAGTTTTTGACGCTGCCGATATACCGTATTTTACGAAACGTAAAATCAATGTCTTGCGAAACAATGTCGTGCAATTTATTCTAAAGTGCATTCATTATTTTGCAGCAGAGAATAGAAGTATTGGGCAGGGCGATAAGTTACTGCATAAGATAATGACAGTATTATTGAATTATAATGATGTGTCAAATATTCAGCAGTCTATTCGTAGAATAAATGCTGTGATGCGAGAAAAAGGCATCGCCACACATCTGACGATGCGTACTTTTATACAAAGCAGAAAGCTATTGGAAAGCTTGAGTATGCAGGTAGATATAGATGCTATTTTAGCTTTTTCTAATACTATAGAACATTTGGTGTTTATGCAGCCTAGAATGAGTTTTTATAACTTTTTCTTGTATGTCATCACAAGTATGGATATAGATAAGCTAGAAGGGAAAATGGACGGCTTTAGCTTAGAAGTCAATAACACTTTTTTGCGTTTTGTAAAAGAGCAGGCACAGCGAAATCCTAATATGACCATTCAACAGTTAAGTAAAGACTTTGAGGTTATGGAAGAAGAGGGGTTGCGAATATCTTTAGAAAAGATAGATGGCGACGAAAACGGTATATTTATATCTACCGCACATGGATTAAAAGGGTTAGAGTTTCCGTATGTCTTTTTCTTTGGACTTTCTGGCAAGAAGTTAGAGTTTAAAAGTAACAGACGACAAGGTTTTTATTTGCCAATGACTGTGACTGGGCAGGTAGAGCGAGACTTTAATGAGGAGGCAGTAAACCTGCTGTATGTGGCCGTCACAAGAGCGGAAGAGTATTTGCATCTTTCGTACCATAAGAAAAAAGAGGATGGTAAGAGTGTAGGAAAAGTATCTACTTTGTTAGATGGTAATGGTGTAGAGTCAAAGGAAATAGCAGTATCTAGTAAAGTGATAGAAGCTTATTTGAAAACTTTACATGCCTATCAACCAGCCATTAAGGTAGTGAGTAATGACATAGAGATAGATAGTTTTAGAAAGTCTTTTGTCATTTCGCCTACTTCACTAACGGAATATAATAGGTGTCGTTTAGCCTTTTATAATAAATATGTGGCTCGCTTTCCTCAAGAGCAAAGTGATAGGCTGGCTTTTGGTAATGTCATTGATGAGACGCTTAATACGATGTATATGGAGCGTACTAAGGATGCGTTGAAGCAAATGCCTTCGTTAGAGCGTATGTTAGAGATATACGAGGCATTAATGGTTCGTGACGAATCTAACTTCTCGCCTATTACCTATCCTAAGTATTTGATAGATGGTAAAAGATATTGTCAGTTGTATTATGATGACACCTTGTCTTTGGAGATGTTGTACGGAAATTATATTCCTCAATATAGTATGCGAGTACGCCTGCCCAACGGCATACTTATTCATACTGTGACAGATAGAACACATTTGACATATAATGCGTATAAAAATAAGCCAACAGTAGTAAAATTCAAGGCACTAGACCATAAAATGACAGAGTATAAGGCAAGTCGATTTTATGACTTTTCAAAACCTATCAAAGATAACCAAGAACCTAATTCTGGGGGAGCATATTTTGTGCAAGCCATGTTTCAGTTTTTGGCTGCCAAACACCATTATAGCACTAAGGCTGACGACACTTTTGCGACATATAGCTATTATCCCGAAGAAATTGGTTTTGATTTTTTGGAACCCAAAGCAGGAACGGACAAGATTGTCAAGAAACGATATAGTTATGAAGACCTAGAGCCTTATGCCGAGGAGATGATGGAAAAAATCGCTGTGGCAAGCAAAAATATTTACAATGGAGAGTTTGAAGGTTGTAATAAGCCTACCTGCTCGCATTGTAATGAAAAGAGAATAAGACTGCGGCAATTTGATAATTTTTCTTAATGTATTTAAGATTATTGTCATTAAATATATGCAATTTTTTTATTTAAAAAAAAATGCTTATCTTGCATCGCTAGAAAAACGCAGATGTACTTATTCTTACTTTATCGCCGCTAGAATTGTAGGCTAGACTTACATCTAGCGGCTTTTTGTTACTATAAAAAAAACATACTATGTTAGTGCGATTGTTTAATGACAAATTACAAGCTTTTGATAATGGACAGCCTACTGGCAGACTATCAGAAGAACTAATAGCCAATAATCCAAATGAGCCTTTGTTGTGTATAGACAAGGTAGCTAATTTAAAAAAGCAACTAGAAGAGCGAGCAGCAACTCCTTATGTATTTATCTATGACGAAATTTTTTCATTTACACATTTGCCTAGTGCTGCATTTACCACTAGACAACTAGATGATGATGCTAGTGGTAAGGACTTTGTATTTAAAGAGCAACTTACGAATCATTTTTGGCAAGTGTTGGATTTTTTTGAACAAGTGGTAGCTAAATATCCACATACGCCTTTTTTCTTTTTTGTTAATCAGCGAAAGTCTTTACAGACAACAAAGAAGCAATCTATTTTGTACCTTAGCTTTGATGGAGTGCGTCAATTTATTGCCGCCTATTATAAGAATAAATCACAACAAGAACATATAGGCACATCTAACGATATTACCTCGCTAGATGACTTAATAAAGAAAGCTGCAAAAATTATTGATGATGGAAAGGTCGTTCCTTTTAAAAATACATTCCCTAATGTATATTGGAATACCCCTAGCATCAAGAATGATATGTTAAAGCATTTTATTAGAGGGGTCAAAACTACTTATGATGTTGGCTTATCTACTTTAAAAAGACAAGCTATATATAGCTATAAGCCATTACGGGGTAATATATCTTTGAATGTATATTACCATCATGGCTTACATAACTTACTAAACAAGCCACAAGATTTTATTCAACAGCACGAAGGGTATGACGGTAAAGAGGGAGATCTAAAAATAGTTAGAAAGCAAATCAAAGGTGCTTCTAATATCTATGAAGTTTTAAAAAATGGCTCATTAGCGATTACGGTCATCGGCAACCGCTTTATTCCTAAACAAAGTACCATTGAAAAAATACGAACAGCTTGTGATGATTATAACATAGCGTTCTATATGGTTAATATGGGAACGAGATATGCTGCACAAGATACCGTTACGCAAGCTCATATACAACATTTGCAAAAAGAAGGGACATTGCCAAAGGAAGAACAGACACGATTAATTGCTGCATTAAAACGTGGGGAACTATATGAGGCTATGCCTAGTTATGTCGTTAGAGAGTTGCCTAAACCTATTGTCTTAACAACTGTATAATTATTTATTATGTTAGCACGGATAAGAGCCATTTTTAAAAAAAACTTGCTAAAAGGCAAACTTCATGTAGCGATTTCTGCGGGGCAATATTATAGTTTGCAAAAACTAGCTAAGAAAAAAAGCATGTTCGACCTTATTGGAAGTATTGCTTTAGGCGAGGGGGTTTATGTTCGTGCCTACAAAGAACACCTACTTTTAGATAGCAACAAGCATCTATTTTATTTTAACACCTATGTAGAAGCAGAGGTGTTAGGGAAAAAGGGCAAGCATACCTATAAGTTGTATAATCAAGAAAATCTATTTATTCGGCAAGCAGCAAATTATTTAGCAGCCTTAGAAGACATGGAACGTTTCTTTTTTGAAATAGAACTATATAAGGAGAACCTTATGGTGATTCATTTGGAAAGTTTACAACAGGCAGGTATAGCTAAGGCATATATTAATAAGTATGAACCTATCGCTAGAGATGTGTTGAATAAATATGTGAATATAACAAAATCTTCTGAACTTAGTGAATGGTTGTATCACAATATGTTTAGGTATCTCGAAAAGGTAATGGTGTTTTTTAAGCAGCAAAACACACCAGAGAAACATGTTACAGCGATACTAAATGCTATACAAGCGTCTTATGATGATACTATCAATAAGATTATCGTTGCCACCACAGAGACGCAAACTAAATATTTTGCAGATATTGAGAGGCAGTTGGAATATCAAAATTTACAACATCGTATATTAGCAACTATTTTTGTCAAGTATGAGGTAAAAGTGCGTTATCCTAGTCAGATTATAGCAGCAATAGGGTATGATAGAATTTTATTTGGCAATATTCAGCCTCGTTCAAACTTTCAATGTGTGAATATATCAGATGAAGAGGCAGCCAAACTACAAGTAGAGATAGCAGGCTTGCAAAGCGACAGCGATACAGCTAAAAAAGAGATATTAACATATCTAACATCAAAAGGTGTTGTAAATGTAGATGATTTTATAAATGACTTACATCAAGTATATACCAACTTTAAAGGGGTGTCATTGTTAAAAAAACATCTGGCATTACAAGCGTTAGAGCGAGATATAAATACGATAAAAGATGAATCTCAAAGAAAGCTAGTCATACTAAAAAAAGAAATGAGCAAAGTATATGCTGACTGGCAAGGCATCAATGAAAAACTAGCCAAGAAAAAGGCTGCTTTGTTTTTGGCACTTAATACTACTTATGAGATTGCTAGTAACCATAATTATATTTCCACAGAAGAGTTTATTCGTACTCGTAAAGTATTGAGTAATGCTATTTCTGAAAAAGATGAGACAGGGTTTCAAGCAATACATTGGGAGTTGAAAAAGATGCTGCTACTCATGCAAGGTGTACCACCTAGTATATTTACAGACAAAGCTAGTAAGCCTACACAAAAACAAAAAGATGTGTTAGAAAAAGTCAATAAAATGCTGAACATCATCAAAAGTTTTCAGCATGACCAAGTAAGTTTATTGGCTTATTTATGTGCTATTGTAGCAAGGCCTAATAATCCCAATGTAAAAGAAACATTAGAGTTAGAACCTTTTGATATTGACCAAGCGTCCAAAAGAGCGGTATGGTTCTATGAGAAACTTCCTTTTTCACAAGCGTTAGGGGTGTATGCTTTTTTTTTTGACCTTACCATAGACTTTGTTAATAAGTTTAGTGACGTATTGCTAGGTAGAGGTATAAAAAAAACGCCTGAAGAAAAAAGGTTAGCTGTACTGAAAGAGGTGCAACAGCATCAGTCAGATTGGGGTTTTTTTAATGTCATTCAGTTTTTACTCATAAAGCATTTGCCTAGCTATGTAAATTTGACTGAATTAGATGTGCTTAATAAAAGCATAATGAATGTGCTAACAGATTTAAGGCAATTATATTCTTATTTTGCCGAGCAAAAAGCTATTAATGCCGAGATTGTGATAATGCAAGAGGAAAAAATACAAAAAAAATAAGCATATTATTTTTTTATACAGAAAAAAGCACTATATTTGTGCCACAAGTTTAATAAACTAAGATAGAGTGACCGAATGGTTAAGGTATTAGACTGCAAATCTAGTTGTTAAGGGTTCGAATCCCTTCTCTATCTCAATACACACTATGGTAGGAAAGTATGTATTTATATTAAAAATTGCGGGATGGAAAAGTTGGTATTTCGCCAGACTCATAATCTGGAGGTCGGAGGTTCGAGTCCTCCTCCCGCAACTGTGGCTGTAGTGTTAGGGGTAGCACACTAGATTGTGGTTCTAGTAGCACGAGTTCAAATCTCGTCAGTCACCAAATACAATAATGATTGAGGATATAGCTCAACTGGATAGAGCATCTGACTTTTAATCAGAGGGTTATGGGTTCGAGTCCCTTTATCCTCACTTTTGCAGGAGTGGTGGAATTTGGTAGACACGCTAAACTTAGGATTTAGTGCCATAAGGTTTGAGGGTTCGAGTCCCTCCTCCTGTACTAATAAAAAAAAAATACTATGAAAAAAGTAAATAACTTAGAGGATGCTAGGTCATTCTTTCTATCTAATTCGGTAGGTAGCATAACATGTGTAAAAGACTCAAAGGAACTTGTATGTAATTCCTTTCCTGCTGCAAAGGCTTTTTTTGAAAACAGAAGAAAAAAGTTGATTAAAAATATTCAAAAAGAGCAAGATGTCATCAGCCGTTATGGGCGTGGTGCTGACATTGAATCTATCTTGTCACGAAATTTAGGAGCAGACTTAGCTAGAGATTTACTTAGCTAGTTTTTATATTATCACTCGGAAAACTGACAGCACTTGTTTAAACCACACTATTAATTTAGTGTGGTTTTTGCATATATAGGAATAACCGACTATCTTTGCACTAAAAATGGTCAGACTACTAAAGAAGCATATCCGACTTATCATTGACAATATAGGCGTGGATGTAAAAGGTAATCACTGGTCTATGTTAGCTATCACGCCTCAATATTCAGATACAGGCAAGTTAGAACATATCGGCATCAATGATGCCCAGCTTTACCCTGCTATACTTATCGCAGGAGGTGATACTTATAGACGAGAGCGTAGAAATAGTGATATAGAATGTAGAATTGAACTGATTGCCTTTGAAAGAGTGTTTGGAGAACAGCAGTTTTTTGAAAACTACTGCAATAGCAATATGTCACAGTCTGAATTAGAGGTGGCTTATAACAACTTCCTATTGCAGCAACAAGATTATCTAACTAGTGTAATAGATACGGTTATTAATATTTTAACAGATAATGTGCCTATACCAGCAGGATATAAAGGCTTTCAGTATAGTTGGGTAGAAAAGCGAAACATTGAAATTGATGAATATAGCGTATTGCAAGATATGCCTTTGGTAATCCGACATCTTACTCGTACTTATGGCTTAATAGGTGGTGGGTATGAAGTTACTTTTACGAGAGCCAAACAAGCTGCGTGCTTACCTGTTTGTGGACTACCTAATTACAAATGTATCTATCCATTGCTAGTTAAGGATTGTAATGCAAAGTATGTTTTAAATAGTTGTCAAAACGATGTGCCATTATGCGATAATTCTACTATCATCAATAAAGCCAACTTTAAGTTACCTGTACCCAAGTATAAGTATGTCATGTCTTTGTTGTTTAAATGGAGAAGTGCTACTGATGAGGCTCAAACTGCTTTAGAAGTGCAGATATTAGGCTTTCTAGGTGTAACAAAAGATACTGCTTGTGTTGTACAACAAGGCAGTAAATTCGTTGTTCAATATAAAAATCAATAACCATGAATCAAGTGCAAATTAATAATGAAGCCAAAGCTTTTTTAAGACGTTTTCAAACTAACCAAGCGATACCAATAGCACAGCAATGCCTGAAAGATAATGATAAATATGTGTCAGGAGCAACGGCAAGGTCATTGTATAGCAAAACTTCGGTTCGTGATAGTACCTTTGTTGAAAGTACCATGTTTAGCAGTAGAAGCTTGATAGAGTATGCTGCTTTTGGTAGGAAAGCAGGCACGCCTCCGCCTTTTCAGCCATTAGACAAGTGGCGAAGATTAAGAGGTTTGACAGGGGTAACTACTAAGCAGTTAGTGTTTTCAATTGCAAAAAGAGGAACGAATCCATTAAGTAGGAAGCCTAATTTAGTGCCAGACATCAATAGAAAAGTGCAACGGCGTTTCTTGGATAAGTCGATAGGTTTTTTTACACCTATTATAAAAGATGATTTGATTAATATTTTGCGACAATAATTTGTTTTTATTGGTCTCAAATTTAAGGTAAAAAACCTCGTACTTTAGTACGATAAATTCATTTCAATCTTTGAAAAAATAATTTTGAATAATCGACAAAAAGTCAATAATGGTGTTTGAGGCGTTAGCAAAAAATACAACGGCACTCAAACTAGCGTAAGCAAGCATTTCAAGACTTTCAGTCGCCAAAGTAACCTACCTACTTCTAGTAGGTAGTATTTAAGTAAAAAAAAGTTGTATCTTTGCTTTTGAGAAATATATAATACATATAAATGGTTCTGTAGCTCAGTTGGTTAGAGTAGCTCACTCATAATGAGATGGTCGGAGGTTCAAGCCCTTTCAGAACCACCCATTTAAAAATATGAAATACAAAGCAGGGCAAAGTTTCAAAGCTAAAATACCTTTTGGATTAAAACCAATGAAAGTGCATATTGAGCATGTATTGGATGGTGAGAAACTGATTGTGTATAGAGTGTATGGCAAACATAAGCAATATTGGCACTATTTCAGTTGTTTTGATGATGAGATGGATTGGTATGTCAAGCTTGCTAAATAATATTTTTAGGATTATGGTGTAGCTGGTAACACGCTTGATTTTGGGTCAAGAGTCAGAAGTTCAAATCTTTTTAATCCTGCCCATATATAAAACTATCATTTAGTAGCGATGGTATCATAACTAAATTTACTAGAGGCGTTTTAGATAGATAGCTTTTTAAGCTAGTATTTTTTAATTAATTCAAGTATGTACAGAAAAATAGTGATATGTGATGATTTCAAGGTTTAATGTAATAGTAGTATAAGTAAAAATAACCGTAACTAAAAAGGTTACTTTTACTAAAAAAGTAAATGTTAGTGATGCAGATATACCTTTAGGTGGAGCTATAAATTTGCCAAAAGCCTGTTAGAATATATTAAGTAGTATTTATGATTAAAAGAGTTCATGATAATCCAAGCTTTGTAAAAGTTGCTGTTTGTGATGAATGTGGAGAAGGGCATCTTTCATTTGGGCAAATGGCATCACTTTTCTAGTCAAACACAAGATACAGGCATTGATAGTCTTGATGAGTGGCAAGAGCATCTTGTTTGTTCGACTGAATGTTATGTTAAAAAACTGACTTGTCTTGTTGATAGGTTAAAAATATTTGAGAGTGCTATTATAGATAATATGACCATAGAATTTGCCAGTCTTTTAATTGATGAATTAAAACCTTAAAAATAAGGTAAATAAAAAATGGAAGAAAAACAGTACAGGGTGCTGACCTCTTTGCTAAAGAGTGGGTTGGATAAAACCAATGGAGTTCGAGATTTCTTTCTTCCGCATAAAACATTAGGAGATAGCTCAACTGGATAGAGCAATAGTGTTATACAGGTGGCAATTAGTCTTCGATTAAACATCTAAAAGACTTCCTTTTTAATACATACTATTGGTTGTTGGTTCGAATCCAACTCTCCTAACTTTTTAAAAAATTATATCTTTGTATATAAATACATCGGAAGGTAGCTCAGTTGGTTTAGAGCGACAGTTAAATAATTAGTCTTCGACTAAACATCTAAAAGACTTCCTTTTTTTATTTATAGGGAACTGTAAGTCGTTGGTTCGAATCCAGCCCTTCCGAGTATTTGTAGAAAATGATAGTGTATGAGCCGTATAGTAATATATGGCTTTTTTCATATAAATAACATCGCATGAAGATTTCAAGCCATACTATATATTTAAGTTTAGAACTTTTTGGGATAGTACCAACACCTAAAATAGCATCACAAGTTGATGATGATAGACAACGACAGGTATTGAAGCAAGGTCTCTACATCACAACAGAAGCCTTGCCGTTAGCAAGTGTTATAGTGGACTATTATACAGATAGCACGCTAGACCATAATCAGCTCAATAGCACGTTTTACAAGTCTTTCCAAACAGTAGTGTCCAAAAGTGACAAGGAAAGGTTACTAGACCAATGCTTGCACTATTTGACTACCTATGGCACAAACTTTGAGTCGGAATATGTTTATATTCCAACGGACAAACTTTCTTTCCCTTCTGTTAAGGCAGAAAAAATGCAACTGCGAGTGGTAACGGCTCAAAAGGTAAGTGTCATCATAGAGCGTTGCTTGAAACTGTTGTATGCTGATGTTGCTTTAAAAGAAACGACCATAGACAGCATATTAGCACTTTTGGATGGGTTGCACTTTAAGTTTCAGCCTCCACATTTATCGCTTATCAAAAATAAGGAAGCACTTGTAACGATAATCACTAAAACAGGATTATACCCATCACAGCCAAAGGAGTTTTTAAGATTATTATGCTTTTTAGCCACAGGTAAAGCGTTAGTCATCAATAATACGTTTACGAGCAAGGAAATTATAACAGCAAATATATCTGTTGCCACGCATATAGAGAGTTATGGCATCAAAAAAGCAGCTTCAACATTTTATCGACATAAAACCTTGTGGTTGGCTTTTAAGAAAAGTCATACCGACAATATCAATATTGTCAATAGGATGCGTAAATTAGCACCTTATTGTCATCGCCCTCAAAATAAAAACGTATTAGCAAACTTAACAACAACAGCCTATAAAAAAGCAGTCGTCAAAAAAGCTTTATCAGAATCGACAGCCTATAAAAAAGCCTCCGCATTGCAAGCCGTATTGTTGAAGGTAAACAAAGTAAATGATTACTTGTATCGTGTTAGAAATGGAAAGTCCTATGCTAAAGAGCATAGTGTTGTTGTGAATCAAACTATGCACAACCGTTTTCAAAAATATGCCAAATGGATAAAAAAGAGTTTGGTAAAGCAATTGCGTACTAAAGTAGAAGGGAAGGTAGTAGCCTATCCTAGTCATATTGACTATGCCTTGCCGACATCTGAAAAAAACTATTTAGGAAATTATCCAGCAGGAACAATTATTCAAGCCAAACAGCATCTGGCCGTTGGTGTATATTGGGAAAACAATTGGGGAGCTAATGACCTTGACCTATCTTATATCGGACGCACTAAAATAGGTTGGAATAGTCAGTGGCATAATGAATGTATTGTATATTCAGGCGATATGACGAATGCCAATTATGGTGCTTCGGAAGTGTTACGCATCAACAAACAATTGATAGAGCCTGCCTTGTTGATATTGAATATCTATACTGCCCATTCTAAAAACTGCAAGTTTCGCCTAAGTATAGGCACGCCACCTGCCATAAAGAGAAATTATACAATGGCAGCTAATGAAATAATTATTCAAGGCGACAGTCAGATGTATAGTCGTCAGCAAGTGCTGGGATTTATGATGCCTCCTCAAGAGTCTAGTAATGTTACGTCTTTTGTTTTAATAAATACAGGGTTAGGAAATTTGCAAGTTTCTAATGTCGATGAGCCACATATAAAAACTGCTATCAAGGCTTTGTATCAATCTTGCCAGCATCAAGTGCGATGGCGAGAACTGCTATTGTTGGCAGGTGCTACATTAACCGATAATGCTAATGAGGCTGATGTTGATTTATTGCCTACTGCTTTACAAAAAGACACTTTATTGCAACTGCTAACTTAAAAGAAAGCCTATCATTTTGATAGGCTTTTGTTTTTATCCTTGCTTTTTATTGTTGGCTTTTATTTTAAAGAACGACTTGTTTAAAATTGCATCGTTATTTTAATATACTTATCTTTATATAAAGTAAAATAAGTATGAATATATTATATAATGAGCTACTCAAAAAAATCCGATTTCCTTTTGAGTTAGATAATGACGAAACAGGCGTAATAGTGTTTACAGATGCACATAGTGACATTATCAATGCCTATCTACTAGCATCACTCGGAGTACCCAGCGACTATAATAAAGAGCAAGGGTTAGTTTGGCAGTTGATGTGGCAAAACAAAAGTATAACTATCACAAATAAAGAATCTGATAGTAAATTTTATTTTCCAAAAGAACAGCATTTTATCATAGCATTTTTTGAAATACTCAACAGTACGGTGTGTGCTAATGAGTATCACTTTAACATCAATGGTCAGCAATCTACCTCTATGAAAAGTAGTTTGCAACATCCAAAGCCTATGCTACTAAATGAATTACAAATAGGAGTAGGTCTTACAGCTACTCAAATTGCCAAAATAAGTGCGTATGTGCGTTATATAGCTATCGCTAAGGCGTTTCCTTGTTTTTACCCCAAAGAGCGTTACGCAGCCAAAATAAATGGTTTTTGTAGAGATTTTAAAGACAATAGGTATTTAGGTGTGTCTAGTGCATTTGAAATAACTTATTTGCAAGATATGTGGCTGGAGATATTAAATATGTAAAGGTGTGTTGCATGGTTTTATGTTTTGATAATATGATTAGTTTTCTTTTTATAAAAATAGCAATTTTGTATTTTTGTAAAAAAAAATATGAATCAGAATATTAAAAACCGTACCTTGCTTTTAATAGGTAATAGAGGCGAGACATATCAAATGGATAGACAAAATGCTCCTTGCTTGATATTAGATGCTTTAAAAGATAGAGACAAGTTACAGTATGTTAAAGATGTAAAGTATAGCTTTACTGCCTATAAAACAGTTAATGTATTAACACTAAACACCTATGTAAATTATACTGCTACCTTGTTGCCATCGATAGTAAATGATATAGGTATTAGTTATGAAGACATAACGATTGTTGTAGCTAGTGACGCTTCATTAGGCGAGTGGAAGACACAAAAAGCTAGTGTGTTAAAAAATAACATGGCAATTGTCTTGTTGGGCGAATTGTATGATTTTGATGTTTTGACAATAGGAATTAAAACGCAGTCCAAAATAAATATAAAAAAAGCATTTAGTGGTTTTACGGCTACAGAGTTATTAAGAATAGAAACAGTTATTCAAGATATAGTTACAAGATATTTTCACTAGGGTTGCATTTTTTTTCCATAAAAACTTTCAAAAAACAGCGATAAAATTATAATAATAGCAAAATTATTCGTATCTTTATCTTGTTGAGAGTAAGAAAGTAAAACAAAAAACGAAAACTTTTCCATAAAAACTTT
>Ga0163111_10000307_pt1 | contig 29566 bp, 11 predicted proteins | sample CRUFie1St18metaG_FD_109645 | JGI IMG/M metagenome (GOLD analysis project Ga0163111, IMG submission 109645) | Marine microbial communities from the Costa Rica Dome - CRUD Field 142mm St18 metaG | ecosystem: Environmental > Aquatic > Marine > Oceanic > Photic zone | place: Costa Rica: the Eastern... | reverse complement strand
GTCTGCCCCGATTGCAAACATGCCGCTTCTACATCCGAGTCTGTCTGCCCCGATTGCAAACATGCCGCTTCTATATCCGAGTCTGCCTGCCCCGATTGCAAACATGCCGCTTCTACATCCGAGTCTGTCTGCCCCGATTGCAAACATGCCGCTTCTACATCCGAGTCTGCCTGCCCCGATTGCAAACATGCCGCTTCTACATCCGAGTCTGCCTGCCCCGATTGCAAACATGCTGCTTCTACATCCGAGCCTGTCTGCCCCGATCGCAAACATGCTGCTTCTACATCCGCGTCTGCCTGCCCCTATTGCAAACATGCCGATGCGACAAACAGACTCGTTTGCCCCACTGGAAGTTCTTCCATGGTTATGGGGGATATTGTGGGTATCTATTGGCAGTATGGTCTTTTTATGGAGGGAGTGTGGTTCTGGGAGAGGCTTGTAGGGTAGATTCTTGTGGGGTATGAAAAATGTTTGGCAAGTAGGCTAAACCGTACCTTGCCCATCTCTTTGGGATTGTATGAAAGGTATTTAGCAGGAAGGTTTTTATATTCCTCATTCAGTACCTTACCCACCCCTTCCCCCTCCCAGGAGGGGAACCTTCCGCACTTGCCTCTCCCATTGTGCGCGATTGGGAGTTTTGATGTAACCCCAGTACTACTGATTTTTGCGTTTGTGGCTGATCATCAGGAGGTGAATCCAGTAGCCTAGGAGGGGCGTACTGATGATGATGCCAACGCCGTCATAGGTCATCATTTCGTATTCGAAGAAGAGGATGGCTACGGCGAAGATGGTGGCCATAAGGATTGCTGCGATAAGGAAGCCTCGGGTGAATAGTTCTCGGTCGAATGGTAGATTTTTGAACATATGTGCTTGGATTGTAAGGGAGGGAATTAATTGAATATCTTATCGGCAAATTTCTTAAATTTGAGTACAAATAAAAAACATTATGGCAAGAGCAATTGATACCTTCCTCGAAAAGTATGGCGAATCACACCAAAACGCCACCAATAAGTTTATTCACTGGATTTGTGTACCCGCAATTATGTTTAGCATCTTCGGTCTCATTCATGCAATTCCTTTTCCGTTTGGAGAAAAGACGTTGTTTATGAATTGGGCGGCTGTGTCAATGGTTGTGGTACTGCTCTATTATTTCCGCCTTTCCATTCCTATGGCATTTGGGTTTGTGGTGATTGGCGGAGCAATCTTGTATGGTAATCATGCAATTTATGCGGCTGTGGGCGGGAGTGCTTCCCAATTGGCCATTACTTCCCTTGCTATTTTTGTGCTTGCATGGATTGGTCAGTTTATTGGACATAAGATTGAGGGGAAAAAGCCTTCTTTCTTTGAGGATGTGCAGTTTCTGCTGATTGGGCCTGCTTGGTTGCTTCACTTCATCTATAAGAAGGTGGGGATTTCTTACTAGTCGGATGTCTTGGAGGTACTTGTAGCTTTGTTTGGGGTTTGTCTTGAATTTCAGACAAGGCTGCAAGTGTGTCCTAATAAGGCCAATTGCAGGATCGAATTGCAGGATATCATATAGGTTCAATTGTGTCTCGTCCTAATTGTTAGGGCGTTTTTTTATGTAAATATGTGAGATTTGTGAAAGGCGAAGGGCAGGGAAGGGCTTGTTTGGGGGGAGGGGAGAAATTGGGCTTGTTATTTTCGGATTGGGGCGGTTATATTGGGGCTTCAAATGGACTGATCGAAAAAAGTGAAGGATAATATTCTATGAAGAATGTAACGGAGTTGTTAAATCATATTAGCCTAGAGCCGATAGAGGAGAATATATTTCGGGGGAAGAGCCATTCGGTGGGGGCTAAGAATGTATTTGGGGGGCAGGTCTTGTCGCAGGCTTTGGAGGCGGCTATGCTGACGGTTCCTGAGGATCGTCATGTGCATTCGCTGCATGCCTATTTTATTTTGCCTGGAGATACCACGAAACCCATTGTATATGAGGTAGATCGGATTCGGGATGGACGAAGCTTTATGACACGTCGGGTGGTGGCCATACAAGCAGGCCGACCTGTATTCAATTTGTCGGCTTCCTTTCAGCGGGCTGAGGAGGGATTTGATCACCAAATTTCGATGTACAATGTGCATCAGCCTGATACGCTGATGAGCGATAAGGATATGTTGGCGCATTATCGGGATCAATTGCCTGCGCCTGTGGTACGCTTCCTAGAGTTGCCACGACCGATTGAGTTTCGGCGGGTCGAACGCCCCAATTTGTTTAATCCCCAAAAGGAACGCCCTGCTCGTCATGTGTGGATGCGCGCCAAAGGGAAAATGTCGGACGATATACGGGAACACCAGCGGGTATTGGCTTATGCATCCGACTACAATCTCTTGACAACGGCACTGCGGCCGCATGGGGTTCATATCATGCAGTTGCAAATGGCGAGCTTGGATCATGCTATGTGGTTTCATCGGGATTTTCGGATGGATGAGTGGCTGCTATATGCCATGGATAGCCCAAGTGCTTCCAATTCGCGTGGCTTTACACGAGGAAGTGTCTTTAATTTGGATGGGAAGTTGGTGGCCTCTGTGGTGCAAGAGGGATTGATTCGGATGAGACGGAAGTAGGGGAGGAGAGAGGGATTGAAGGACAAATAGAAAAGGAAAGGCGGTATCGGGAATATTCCGATACCGCCTTGGTGTTTGTTCGCCCTTGTGATAGGCGAATCTCAACTATTCGATTAGTAAGCGATGATGATCTTACCGCTATCTTCGTCATTGCCACACTTGATATTGTAGAAGTATGGCCCTTCAGATAGGGTATTGAGGTCAATTCGCTTGGTATTGTCATTCTTGATGCTCCAATTGTCTTCGTAGACAGGCTGCCCAAGTAGGTTGTAGATGATGAAGTCTACATTGTCTGCCTCCGTACCACTAACTTCAACAAACAGAACTTGCTTGGTTGGGTTTGGATAGAGGAGGAATTGAACGGAAGTTTCCAATTCAGAGAGTTCCTTGCTTGGGTCATCATTGTCCTTGACGCTAGATACATTGATTGGGAGGGCGCGGTCTGTCAGATGGAGGCTATAGCCTTCAGAAGAAGAAGCTCCGTCTGGACTCGTAACTTTAATGAAGAGTTGGTCTCCTAATGGCAATCCTGATAGGACAACTTCGTCGAGGGAGGTACCTGTATTGGCAGAGCTATCGAGGAGGGTGAGGCTAGAATTGTATACCTCTAAGTCGTAGTTGGCAGGAAGATCCGATAGGAGGATTCTTGCATTCGGCTTACGAATAACGTGTACATACCAGTCAATATCGGAAGCAGGACAAATCGTTGCGTTCTTGTTGATGCCTATACTTGGCAATCCTGCTGCGTCTGCAGAAACATCATTGGATTCGAATGGATCTCTTGCATTACCCGAACCACTCTCATAAGCTCCCATATCTACTGTGGCTGTTCCATAGGCCGCTACAATACGTGGACTTCCTTCGAGGTCTTGTTCGACCATTTCGTTTATATCGCTATCATTATCTACATCGGTAGAGTCTGAAGCGATGGCAGCATTCGAACCTGCGTCAATGCTAGGCGAACAAGCTTGTAGGTGAAGGTCTCCATTTGGATTGGGCACAGAGGTCACGAGTACAGGAAGCACAAATAGCGGATCTGCATTGATGTTGCCACTTCCATAGGATACGCCAGGATTGGCGTTTGTTAGTCCTTGAACATTCGAGGACGCTAGGCTGATGGTTGCGCCTCCTGTATTATAAATCTGGGCGTTTTCATCAAATCCAACTTGGTCTCTGTTTCCATATACAATGCTGTTTTCAAGAGAAGAAGATGCCCCATTGTAAGAGCTAATTCCGCCTCCATTCGTTTGGGCGAGGTTTCCATGGATACTGAGGTTTGACATTTGGGTGTTGGTACCCGAAGTGCTAATGGCACCTCCGTCACGACCTGCTTTGTTTCCACTGATTGCAAGGTTTGAGAGCAATACATTGTTGGTGAACCCTAGGAATATGGCTCCACCGTCTTGGTTGGCATTGTTACCGCTAAAGGACGAATGCGTAACGGCTCCGCTACCATTGAAGAGGTATACCCCTGCACCATCTACATCTGCTTGGTTCGAAGTGAATTCAGACTTGCTCACATAGAGTTGTCCGTTTGAGCAGAAGATAGAAGCTCCATATCGAGCCACATTGTTGAGGAAGAAACTTGTTTTGATGGTTGTGATACCGCTGAGGTCTCGAATCGCTCCCCCATTACTTGCCGCTTCATTGTTGTAGAAAGAAGAAAGCTCTATGGTTGTTTCTCCTCCATTCTCTGTAAATACTGCGCCTCCTTGTAGGGCGTAGTTGTATCGGAATACCATATGACGTAGGGTTACCATACTGTTGTCATTGTGGAATCCACCCCCTAGGGTAGTGGTGCCATAAGACTCTTGTACCGTAAATCCGTCTACGACTGCCCCTTGAATGTCTGTCGCATCAAGGATGGTATTGGTATTGTCGAAATTGCTAGATAGCTGCCCGATTTCTCCTGTGAGGTAGGTCGTTGCTCCTGTCGTATCCGCTCTTTCGCTGAGGAGGGATTCTGTGGCATCGAACCCACCATAGATTGCTACATTGTCAAGCAATTGGAAGGAGATATCGCGGGTCGTTGTGGTAGTCGTTCGGTACTGCCCTTGTGCTACCCATATTTGGTCTATGTTCGGACAAGTGGCCGCGAGGGCTAGGGCATCCTGTAGGTCTCTGAAGGCATTCGCCCAATCAAGTCCGTTGTTTGCTCCTGTTGCATTGTCATTTACATAAATCTTGTTGTCTGAATCTTGTACCTCAACGGTGAAGCTACACGTGGTGGTGTTTCCGCTTGGGTCTACCGCTTCATATGTCACAGTGGTGATACCCGCAGGGAATTGTCCGCCTGATGCAATACCCGAAGTGAGGGTTGGGGTGATGAGGCTCGCACAATTGTCTAGAATCGTTGGCAAGTCATACACCACATTTTGCGCACAAGAATAGGGATCAATTGGGGCTACGGTATCATTCGGACAAATAATCGTAGGCGTTTGGTTGTCTACCACCGTTACTACGAAATCACACGAACTCGTATTGCCTGCTGCATCTGTGGCCGTATAGGTTACGAGGGTGTTTCCTGCTGGATAACTATCACTTGCATCCGAATCATTGTTGTAATCATTAGTGAAGGCGTTTGCCCCGAGCGTACAATTGTCAGAGATGGTTGGCAGCGAAATCACAACATTCGCATTACAGCCTGACCCACTTGATTCTGTGAGGTCTGCTGGACAAGTGATGCTAGGTGCATCAATGTCATTGACCGTTACAGATAGCGAACAAGTACTTGTGTTGCCACTAGGATCTGCTGCAGTGAAGCTTACCGTTGTGGTTCCTACAGGATAGGTATCACTTGCATCGGCCGTATTATTGAAGTCGTTCACAACGGATGCTATGCCACAATTGTCAGCGGTTGTAGGCGCACTTATTGTAACGCTTGCATCACAATTTCCTGCTACTACCGTTTCGGTGATGTCGGCAGGACAAGCAATGCTTGGATCTTGTGTATCTTCTACCACTACGTTGAAGCTACAATTGGCTGTATTTCCTGAAGCATCTGTATAGCTAAAGGTTTCCACATTCGATCCTACGGGTAGGGTTACCGTTTGAGAAGCCGTTGTAGAGATACAGTTGTCAAATACATTCACCGCATAGGTGAAGGATATTCCACAGGTATTCACATCATTGCTCAATGTCAAATCACTTGGACAGCTAAGTACAGGCTCTTCTTGGTCTTCTACCGTGATAAGGAAATCACAAGAGACGCTTAGGCCTGATCCATTGGATACCTCATAAGATTCTGTCGTCATGCCTACAGGGAAGGAAGAGCCACTTCCTAGACCCGCTGTTTGAATAAGCGGATTGTTTCCACAGCCTGAGCATACAGGATCATTGTAGGTAACTACTGCAGCACATACACCTGGGTCGTTTGCTACAGTGATATCGCTTGGACATACGAGGGTAAGCGAATCAACGGTTACATCGAAAGAACATGTAGCTGTATTGCCAGCATTATCGGTTGCTGTCCATGTTACAGCTGTTGTGCCTAGTGGGAATGTGCTGCCACTTGCAAGGCCTGCTGTCAAAGAAGGCGTAGCCGTACAATTGTCTGTTACCGTTGGAGTTGCGTAAGAGATAGTATCTCCTGGCGTGCCTGGGAAGACCGAACGGGTGATGTCACTCGGACAAGAAATTGTTGGGTCTTGTGTATCTTCTACAGTTACTTGGAGCGCACAGGTACTTACGTTACTGTTCGCATCCGTAGCGGTGAAGGTAACGGTAGTGGTTCCGACATTATAGGTATCAGAAGCGTCTGCGGTATTGTTAAAGTCATTGCTTAGGGTAATCGTACCCGTACAATTGTCTGTTGGAGTAGGAGAAGTGATGCTGATAGCCGCATTACATTGTCCATTGTCCGCAGGACTCGTCATATCTGCTGGGCAGGAGAGACTTGGATCTTCTTGGTCTTGTACCGTAATGGTGAAGCTACAATCGGCTGTGTTGCCAGCATTGTCTGTAGCTGTCCACGTTACTACTGTTACTCCCAATGGATAGGTATCATCTGCATCGCTCGTATTGTTGAAGTCGTTGGAGATTGCAGGGGTAGCTGTACAATTGTCGGCTACCGTTGGAGGAGTAGCGTCTACTGCTGCATCACACGAACCTGCATCTGCACTAGACGTCATATTCGCAGGACAAACAATACTTGGATCCTCATTGTCTGAGATACTTACATCAAACGAACAAGAAGCCGTATTTCCGCTTGCGTCAGTTGCATTAAAGGTAACTGTAGTCGAACCTAATGGATAAGTATCCGAAGGATTCGCCGTATTGTTAAAGTCATTTGTGAAGATGACTGTACCTGTACAATTGTCTGAAGTCGTTGGAAGTGCGATAGAGAGAGCTGCATCGCAAGAACCTGCATCTGTGTTAGCCGTTGTATTGGCTGGACAAGCGATGCTCGGATTCTCATTGTCTTCTACTGTGATGTCAAACGAACAACTATTGGTATTGCCTGCATTGTCTTCAGCTGTCCACGTAACGGTAGTGGTACCGAGCGGATAGGTGTCATCTGCATTGCCCGTATTGTTGAAATCATTCGAGAAGGTAAAGGTTGTCGAACAATTGTCAGTAGCGGTAGGATCACTTGTATCTACGGCTGCATCACAAGAACCCACATCTGTAGTGACTGTCATGCTAGACGGACAAGTGACTGTAGGCGCCTCGTCGTCTTCCACTGTAATCACGAATGAACAATCGTTGGTATTGCCAGCATTGTCTGTAGCTGTCCAAATAACAGTGGTTGCTCCTACAAGGTAGGTATCCATTGCATTGCTCGTATTGTTGAAGTTATTCACGAAGGTGAAGGTAGACGAACAATTGTCGGTAGCGGTTGGTGCAGCAGGTGTCACGATTGCATCGCAGTTCGTTGGGTCATTGGAGACCGTCATATCTGCTGGGCAGGTCACAACAGGTACTTCATTGTCCTCAATGGTGATATCGAACGAACAAGTAGCCGTATTGCTATTGGCATCTGTAGCCGTGAAGGTAACCGTTGTTGTGCCTAAATTATAGGTATCGGAGGCATCAGCCGTATTGTTGAGGTCATTAACGAATAGGATGGTTCCTGTACAATTATCCGAAGTAGTAGGAGAAGCGACGGTTACTACTGCATCACATTCGCCAAGATCTGTGTCTTGGGTCATGCTTGTTGGGCAAGTGATACTCGGTGCTTCATTGTCCTCAATCGTAATGTCAAACTCACAAGTGGAAGTATTGCCTGCATTATCCGTAGCTGTCCATGTTACCGTTGTAGTTCCTAATAGGTAGGTATCATCTGCATCACTGGTGTTATTGAAGTCATTGCTGATGGTGAGGCCTGTAGGATCATTGTCTGTAACCGTCGGATCGTTAGTATCTACGGCTGCATCACAGCTCCCTGCATCGGTATTTTGTGTGACATCTGCTGGACAAGTAATGATAGGTGCTTCGTCATCTACTACCGTAATGGTGAAGGAACAAGTAGAAGAATTGCCTGCGGCTTCTGAGGCTGTCCAAGTGACAGTAGTTGTGCCAAGTGGATAAACATCTGAAGCATCATCCGTATTGTTGAAGTCATTCGAGAAGGTGAAAGTCGAATGGCAATTGTCGGTAGCAGAAGGGGCAACAGTTGTTACAAGGGCGGTCGCTACCCCTGCGTCTGTATTGCGGGTGATATCTGCTTGACACGTAATCACAGGATCTTCATTGTCCGTTACCGTTACATCAAAGGAACAAGTCGCCATATTTCCGCTTGGGTCTGTGGCGGTGAAGGTAACCGTAGTGCTTCCCTGTGGGTACAGACCTGAGGCATTCGACATATTGTTGAAGTCATTGAGTAGGACAATCATCCCTGTACAATTGTCTGAAGTCGTTGGCGGAGGTATGTTGAGAGCCGCACTACAATTGCCTGGATCTGTATTGACATTTACATCATTCGGACAAGTAATACTTGGGTCTTCATCATCTTGTACCGTAACGGTATAAGAACAGGTTCCGATATTTCCTGCTCCATCCATAGTAGACCAAATAACAGGAGTCGTTCCTAGCGGATAAGTATCATCTGCGTCAGAAGTATTGTTGTAGTTATTTTGGAAAGTGAAGGAGGACGAACAATTATCGGTTGCTGTCGGCACATCTGTATCAACGACCGCGTCACAAGAACCTGGGTCTGTGGTTACCGTTAAACTGGCAGCACAAGATAAAGTTGGAGGCTGTACATCTATTACTGTGATACTGAATCCACAAGTAGCTGTATTGCCTTCATCATCCGTAGCTGTCCATGTAATGTCCGTAGTACCTAGCGGGTAGGTATCGGATGCGTCAGTCGTATTGTTGAAGTCGTTTGCGTAGGAAGGCGATGCCGTACAATTGTCCAAAGTAGTGGGTTGAGCGGCACTATAAGCAGTCGTACACTGGTTTGGATCAGTTGGGATAGTCGCATCTGCTTCACAGGTGATTACAGGGGCTTGATCATCGGTGACCGTTACCGTCATCGAACAAGTAGAGGTATTTCCTGCTGCATCCGTTATCGTCCAATTTACGGTTGTGCTGCCTTCTGGATAGGTTCCTGAAGCATCCGCCGTATTGTTGAAGTCGTTCGTAGCCGATGATGCGCCTGTACAATTGTCTGTGATGCTAGGAGACGAAATCGTTACAGTGCCCTCACATACATTCAGGTCTGTACCTGAGTTGATATCTGCTGGGCAGGTTACATCTGCGGGTTGGTCGTCTTCAATGGTGATATCGAAGGAACAAGTAGCCGTGTTTCCTGCATCGTCAGTTGTGGTGAAGGTAACCGTTGTGGTACCTAGCGGATAGGTATCTGAAGCATCAGAAGTATTGTTGAAGTCGTTAGACGTACTCGCGATTGTACAATTGTCTGCAGTTGTAGGCGCACTTACCGTTACCGCTGCTGTACAAACGTTGAGGTCTGTGGCTTGGGTAGCACTGCTTGGACAAGATATGGTTGGGTCTTCATCGTCATTGACCGTTATATCTAACGAACAAGTAGAAGTATTCCCTGCATCATCTGTGACTGTCCATACGACTGTAGTGGTTCCTTCAGGATAAGTATCATCTGCATTGGAAGTGCTATTGAAGTCATTGCTATATGTGAAGGAAGTCGAACAATTGTCGGATACAGAAGGTTGGGCTACCGTTACGGCTGCGGCACAACTTGCGGCAGCTGTAGTAGTGGTGATGTCTGCTGGACAAGTTACATTTGGAGCTTGTGCATCGGTCACGACTACATCCATGGAACAAGTCGCGGTATTTCCAACGCTATCTGTAGCCGTCCATGTAACCGTTGTGGTACTAAGTGGATATACCCCTGAAGCATCCGCCGTATTGTTGAAGTCATTGTCCAAAGAAATGGCAGATACGGAGCTACAATTGTCTGATGCTGTGGGAGAGCCTATGGTTACAGTGGCTGTACACGTATTGAGGTCTGTATTAACAGAAGCGTTTGCAGGACAAGTGATACTCGGAGCTTCATTGTCATTGACTGTAACAGTGAACGAACAATCCTCTGTGTTTCCTGCATCATCCGTAGCGGTGAAGGTAACCGTTGTAGTACCTAGTGGATAGGTATCCGACGCATCAGTTGTATTGTTGAAGTCGTTGGTGACGGCTACAATTGCTGTACAATTATCGGATGTGGTAGGCGCGCTAATGGTAACTGCCGCTGAGCAATCGCCTAGGTCATTGTTTACGGTCGTACTCGCAGGACAGCTGATGGAAGGATCTTCCTCATCGGTAATGGTTACCGTCATAGAACAAGTTCCTGTATTTCCTGCATCATCTGTGGTTGTCCATACAACTGTTGTAGTACCTACAGGGTATACATCCGAAGCGTCTGTCGTATTATTGAAGTCATTGCTGTATGTGAAGGTAGATGAGCAATTGTCGGTGGCTGTTGGTTGGCCAACGGTTGCATCTCCTGTACATACGCCCAAGTCATTATCTTCGGTGACATTGGTTGGGCAACTAGCAACGGGATCTTCCGTATCATTGACTGTAACCGTCATGGAACAAGTTGCGCTATTCCCTGCTGGATCCGTAACCGTCCATGTGACAGTCGTTGAACCTAGGTTGTAAGTGCCTGAAGCGTTCGTTGTATTGTTGAAGTCATTGACGAAGGTAGAAGAACCTAGACAATTGTCTACAGCTGTTGCAGAAGTGACCGTTACATTAGCCGTACATACACCTGCATCAGTTCCTGTTGTTTGGTTTGCTGGACAGGTGATGGTGGGTGCTTCTGCATCATTCACAGTGATGGTCATGCTACAAGTTGCCGTATTCCCAGAAGGATCTGTGGCAGTCCATGCAACTGTGGTTGTACCAACGTCATATGTATCTGAAGCGTTCGTTGTATTGTTGAAGTCATTGCTTACAGAAACGGAGAGGCTATTGTCTGCAGCTGTTGGGCTTGGGACTGTGATGGCTGCATTACATTGACCTGCATCATTATCTGATGTGATATTTGCTGGGCATGTAATCGTCGGATCTTCATCATCCACAATTGTAACTGTCATAGAACAAGCAGCTCCATTGGTTGCATCATCAGAGAACGTCCAGTTTACGGTCGTTGTACCGATAGGGTAGTTACCTGAAGCATTCGTTGTGAAGTTGAAGCTGTTGATGTACGCTAGGTTCGCTGAGCAGTTGTCTGAGAATGTGGGTTGTGGAACGGTAACCGCCGCGGTTGCGCTATTTGCATCTGTGTTCTGGGCGATATCACTTGGGCAAGTAACCGTCGGACTCTCGTTATCTTCGACTGTTACAGTGAAGGAGCAAGTCGCTGTATTGCTTTGCCCGTCTGTAGCGGTGAAGGTAACAGTAGTGGTTCCTTGTGGATATGTATCAGAAGCATCTGCCGAATTGTTGAAGTCGTTCGTTAGCGTTGGAGGCCCCGAACATGCGTCTGATGCTGTAGGAGCCGTGATGGTAAGAGCCGCTGTACATACGCCTGCATCTGTATCGTTGGTACTGTTGGCAGGACAAGTGATGGTTGGCGGATCAGATTCGGTTATGGTTACATCGAAGGAACAAGTGGTGGTGTTTCCACTGTCATCTGTAGCGGTAAAGGTAACCGTTGTTGTTCCTACAGAGTAGATATCTGAGGCGTTCGTGCCGTTGTTCATGTCATTCGAGTAGCTTGCTACCGTACAATTGTCTGATACTGTCGGAGCTGATATTCCAATTAGGGCAGAACATCCTCCTGCAGCTGCTTGGGTTACACTTGCAGGACAGCTAATGCTAGGATCTTCATTGTCATTGATGGTGACCATGAAGGAGCAAGTCGCTGTATTTCCGCCTACATCTGTTATGGTAAAGCTGGCCGTTGTGGTACCTGCACTATAGGTTCCAGAGGCATTTGTGGTATTGTTGAAACTATTGGTGACCGTTGCGCCAGAACAGTTGTCTGAGGTTGTTGGAAGGGCGACAGTAACTGCAGCCGTACATGCACCGTTGTCTGTATCTTGGGTGATACTTGCTGGGCAGGAGATGGTTGGATCTTCTGCATCATTGACTGTGACATCGAATGAACAAGTCGCTGTATTGCCTGCATTGTCTGTTGCGGTGAAGGTTACGGTTGTTGTTCCTTCCGAATAGGTGCCACTGGCATTGGTCGTGTTATTGAAGTCGTTTGTAGTCGAGGCAATACCCGAACAATTGTCCGAAGTGGTCGGCGTAGCAATTGTTAAAGCCGCCGTACAGTTTCCTGCATCATTGTCTGCTGTTACATTTGCAGGACAGGAGATGGTTGGCGTCTCATTGTCTTCAATGGTAACAGTGAACGAACAGGTATTGGCATTGGCCGAAGGATCGCTTACGGTGAAAACCACTGTTGTGGTTCCTACAGGGTAGGTGCCCGAAGCATTGGTCGTATTGTTGAAATCGTTCGAATAACTGTCTACCGAGCAATTGTCTGCTACTGTAGGAGCAGAGACAGTAACCGCGAGGTCACAGGAGCTACTGGTGGTTGATTGTGTGAAGCTTGATGGACAGGTAATGGTCGGAGCTTCCGTATCATTGACCGTGACAGTGAACGAACAAGTTGCTGTATTACTTGCATCATCTGTGGCCGTATAGGTAACCGTTGTTGTGCCTTCTGGATAGGTACCCGCAGCATCGTTTGTGTTATTAAAGTTATTGAGGAAGGTAACATTCCCACAATTGTCGGCTGCAGTTGGGGCAGAAGGAGATACGACGGCATTACATACTCCTGCATCGTTGCTTTGGGTGACGCTAGATGGGCAGGAAATCGTAGGGTTCTCGTTGTCCTCTACTGTGACATCGAATGAACAAGTAGCGGTATTGCCTGCATTATCTGTAGCGGTGAAGACAACCGTTGTTGTTCCTAATGTATAGGTGCCACCTGCATTGCTTGTATTATTGAAGTCGTTTGTAACGGAGGCAATGCCCGAACAATTGTCTGAAGCTGTGGGTGCGGCAATTGTTAAGACTGCTGTACATACGCTTGCATCTGTATTGTTGGTACTACTCGCAGGACAGGAGATTGTTGGTGTCTCATCGTCTTCAACGGTAACGGTGAATGAACAGGTAGCTGTATTTCCTGTAGGATCACTTACGGTATATACAACTGTTGTGGTTCCTACTGGGTATGTACCTGAAGCATTGGTTGTGTTATTGAAGTCGTTTGTGGAGCTAGAGACAGAACAATTGTCTGCTACGGTAGGAGTAGCAACGGTGACAGCTAGGTCGCAGGAGCTACTGGTGGTTGATTGTGTGCTACTTGCAGGACAAACAACCGTTGGGTTTTCGTTGTCAGTGACTGTGACCGTGAACGAACAAGTAGCTGTATTGCTGCTGTTGTCTGTAGCTGTATATGTAACTGTAGTTGTACCTTCGGGATAGGTTCCATTAGGACTATCCGTATTGGTAAAGTCATTGGTCGATGTGACCGAAGGACAATTGTCTGATACTGCTAGACCAGAAGGCGTTACAGCAGCACTACACATCCCTAGGTCTGTGTTTTGGGTGACACTCGCTGGGCATGTAAGGGTTGGATCTTCGTTATCATTGACCGTGATAGAGAAGCTACAAGTAGCGGAATTCCCTGCGGCATCTGTAGCCGTATAAGTAACAGCAGTTGTCCCTGTGCCATAGTCACCTGATGCATCTGAGGTAGCATTGAAGGTATTGGTGATTGTCAGGTCATTGGCGGCTGTACAGTTATCGCTGGCTGTGAGGGCTAGCGATTGGGTGGAGGTACATACGCCTGCATCTGTACTGACGGTTGCGCTTGAAGGACAGGTAATTGTAGGATCTGTGGTTTCCGATACGGTAATATCAAGCGAACAGGTTGCTGTATTGCTGAGGGTATCGGTGACGGTGAAGGTAACGGTAGTGGTACCTGTAGGATAATTATCCGACGCGTTTGTTGTATTGTTAAAGTCGTTTGTTATCGTATAGGTCTTGGAGGTACATTCGGGATTGGATGGGGAAGCGATGGTGATGGCTTCCGTACAACCCGTTGATGCGACTGTTTGGTCTGAATCACAAGTGATGAGGAATGGAACATATTGCTGGTGGAAGACGCCATAGCTATCTCCATCACTGGTAGATGTTGACGACCGTTGCCCATCTTGCCATACTACATACATATTCTTATCCGTTGAATAGTGGGTGATGGCAGGAAGTTGTTGGAAATTGGAGGTGCTTGTGTTCACCTGCTGTTCGGTATGTATGGGAGTCCCACTTGGGTCATATGCTTGGAGATAAACTCCTGTGTATGATCCATCTTGGCCATAGGAAGTCCATGCAATGGTGAAATACCCATCTGTTGTCATGGCAATAGCAGGATGGTTTTGGCTATTGGCAGAGGTAGAGGATACTTGTATTTCAGAACCTTGCGTATTTCCTGCAGCATTGAAACGTTGGGCGTAGATCCCATTTCCGTCTCCATCTTGGCCATAACTGACCCATGCTACGGTGAAATTTCCGCTTTCGTCCATCTCTACAGTAGGCGCGATTTGGTTTTGAGCCGTGGTAGAGTTGATGAGGGTGGCGGAACCGTCGGCAGAGTATGTATCATCGTAGCGTTGGAAGTATACTTCAGAGGTTCCGTTGGAGGAATTGTACTGCTGCCATACGATTACGTAGTTCCCTGATCCATCTACTGCGACATCACAATGTCCGAGAAAGGCATTGGTGTCTGCTGCGACTATGGCGGTATTAGCTAGGTGGGTTCCGCTAGAGTTCATGGGTCTCATATATACTCTATAGATGGAATCGTCTTCTACCTCTGTCCAAACGACAACTCCGTTTCCTCCTGTACCAATGTCTATTTTCGGGAACTTCTGTTGGTGGGTATCGTTGGTATTTGTGTTGACGTTGGTGAGTACGGTGGAGCCTGCTGCATCATAGGATCTATGGTAGATGCCCCAAGTATCTACTTCGTCTTCGCTGTAGCTCATCCATGTAACAATGTGTTCTCCTGTGGGAGCCATGGCTACATCGGGGTATCGTTGGTCGCCAGCAGTGGTGCTACTGTTTACGAGGGTTTCAGAGCCGTTTGTGGATCCGTCGCTGTTATAGCGTTGGAGGTATATGCCGTAGCCGTCGGTGTCTTGGTCGTAGCTTTCCCATACGACCACATAGGCTCCAGAGGAGTCCATTGCGATTGCAGGATATTGCTGTGCATTCGCGGTGGTGGTATTTACCTGCTTTTCGTTGTCGCAGGGCGTGGTTTGTGCATTTAGCTGGAGACAACTAAAGCATATACATAAGGCAGTCAGTAGTATAGGGGAACTACTGAATGCTTTGTATTGATTCAGATACGCTTTCATATTGTTCTTTGCTAGAGGCTAATTATTGTTGATTGACTTCATTGAGGAGCGCATCTAATCGCTCGTTTAGTTGTTTGATTCGCTTTTGTTGCGATAGCTCATCGTTTGCGTCTTTGAGCTCCGCCTTTTGGTCGTCAATCTTTTGTTGATTGTCCTGCGTCGTTTGGGAGAGTTCTTGGGTCGCTTTTACGAGTGGGACTACAAACTCTGCGTATTGGATACCATATATATCTTGGCTTTGGTCTTGAGGGACTTTTACGCCAGAGAATTCATAGTCGATATCGTTTGCTGCTTGCTCAACCTCTTGGGCGATGAACCCTGTGTATTTGGTACTGCGGTTTTGGTCGATAGACTCTTGGAGGCTTCCTGGGACGCCTCTACCGAAGAAGTTGAGGATTTTATCGGAGTTGAGGTTGTAGGTGACGGGACGTAGGCGGGAGATGAATTCGGTGCCTGGTACGTCTTCTCGGACATCATATTTGAATCGATTATCGGATAGGGCTGTCCAGTTTACTGGGCCTCCAATGAGGGTTGTAGATGCGTTACCGAATAGGACTTGGTTTTCGGCTGTGGAGGTAGTTTGGTATCCGATTGCGATAGAGTTTGTGTGCTTTACATTGGATTGGTACCCGAGGGCGATTCCTTGGCGAGCGGAATCTACAGATTCTGCGCCGATAGCGATTGCTTGATCTAGAGGAGCGGTAGCGTATCCACCAATTGCGATAGAAGTATCTCCTGAAATGATGGTTTCTCTTCCTATAGCGAGGGAGTAGGTAGATGATACATTTGTTTGGTCACCAATTGCGATGGAGTAATTTCCTCTGAGGTCGGCTAGGTATCCTATAGCGATGCTATATGTACCTGTATTATAGGTATTGTATCCGATTCCTACGGCGTAGTTTGCTGCGATATAGCCAGAATATCCGAAAGATACGACTCCATTGGCGTTCACGGCTATATCTGCGCCTATATAGGTGTTCTCGGAACGGGCATTGTTTGTGACATCTGCGTAGGTTCCTGCTGCGACATTGTCTTCTCCTGTTCGGTTTGTATAGCCTGTATAGGCTCCGACGCAGGTATTTCGATCGGCATTGGTGGTGGAGTTTGTGCGATTGTTGTCCCAGCCTGCGTATGCTCCGATGAAGGTTCCGTCATCTGCATGTTCATTTGCTGCACTGGATGCTGCCCCAAAATAGGTATTTCTGATGGCTTCCCCATTGTCTACGCCCGCAGAGTCTCCCATGGCGGTACAGTGTCTTGCATCTGTTTCTCCGTCTATGTCATACATGGCTTCGTTTCCGACGGCTGTGCAACGGTAGGCATATGTGCAGCTTCGACCCGCGGTGCTACCGATGAAGGTATTGTCATCTCCATCGATGCTGCTGAAGCCTGCGTCTTCGCCGTATAAGGTCATGTCTCGGCCTGTGGTATTGGTTTCGCCTGCTTCTTCTCCTATATATGTATTATCGAAGCCAGAAGTATTGGCTGTTCCTGTTTGTACTCCTATGAAGATATTGTCTGTAGCAGTGCTTAGTCGGCCTGCTTCTGTTCCCATGAAGGTATTATCAGTACCTGTTGTATTGGTGTAGCCTGCCTCATGGCCTACGAATGTATTATCAGATGAGGTGGTATTGCTTCTTCCTGCATATGATCCGATGAAGGTTCCGTTTAGTCCAGAGGTGTGAGTATGTCCAGCGGAATCTCCTATGAAGGTGAGGTAGTCTCCTGTGGTAACGCTTACTCCTGCTTGGTCCCCTATGAAGGTGTTCCCTACTTGGGCATTTGCGAACGAAACAAGGAAACAAGCGATTATGCTAAATATAAATCGAGTTTTCATTGTTATTGCTTTTGGATGTTATTGAGGGATTCTTTGAGGGAATTAAGTTTGTCTTGGAGGAGGTTGATTTCCTCTTGTTGTTGTTCGACCTCGCTACGGTACTCGATGATGTCCTTTTCTTGTTTGTCGATAAGGATTTGTTGGTCTTTTGCGATTTGGTCGAGTTCTTTGGTTGCCTGTACGAGGGGTACAGTGAATTCCGCGTATCGTAGTCCGTAGATGTCCTCATCTGTGTTTTGAGGAACTTTTACGCCAGAGAAATCATATCCTATTTCTTTGGCTGTTTGTTCTACTTCCTGTGCGATGAATCCTGAATAACGTACATCCTTATGGGTATCGTTTATGTGTTCGGCTTTTTCATGGCCGAAGAATTGGTGGATTTGGTCTCGGTTTAGTTTATAGGATACTGGGCGCAGGCGGTTGATGAATTCGAGGCCTGGGATATCCTTTTGGAGTTGGGTTTTGAATCGTTTGTCTGAGAGAGCCGTCCAGTTTACCGTTCCTCCGATTTGGGTAGTCGAGGCGTTTCCAATGTATGTTTCGAAATTAGGGTTTACCGTTGTTTGGTATCCTATTGCGATGGATTGTGTTCCTTTGGAAGCTGCTTCGTTTCCGAGGGTGATTCCGTATTGGGATGAGTCTACTACTGAGTGTCCTATGCCGATTGAGTAGTCTAGGTATGAGGTAGCACTAAATCCTAGGGTAACTCCATAGGCGGAAAAGGTAGAGCAGTTTGGAGCGATTGCGATGGAATAGTTTGCGCCCGAAATGGTGCTAAGGTAGCCCATGGCGATTCCTCTGTTGGACTGGACTTTGGCTACATATCCTATTCCTATGCCATATGAGGCACTATTGATATATGCTCCGTATCCAATTCCGACGCAGTAATCTCCTGATAGTCTGGTGTATGCGCCAAGTCCAGAAGTGTAGTTACTTACAATGGTCATGTCTGCACCTCCGAAGGAGCATTGGGAGCGGTTGGTATTTGTGAAGTCGGAATAGGAACCTATTCCTGTATTGTCTGAGCCTTCCCGATTGGAGTATCCGCAGACCATGCCTACATAGGTATTTCGGTTGGCGTTGGAGGTGTTATTTGTGCGGTTGTTGTCCCAGCCTGCGTACATACCGACGAATGTATTGTAGTCTGCGTGTTCGGTGGCTGCCCCTGCTCCTGCCCCGATGAAGGTATTATATGCACCTACCCCTGCATCTACTCCTGCGGAATCTCCGAGGGCCGTATTGTGGTCGGAGGTAGTGTAGTCGTATCCTGCTTCGTTTCCGATTGCGGTGTTTCGGAAGCCATCTGTATTGGTACGGCCTGCGGTACTCCCGATGAAGGTATTGTCGTCACCATCGAGGTTGTTGAAGCCTGCATCTTCTCCGAGGAAGGTATTGTCTCGACCTGTGGTATTGGCTTCACCTGCTTCCTCTCCAATGAAGGTATTGTCTGCGCCAGAGAGGTTATTGTTTCCACTTTCTGTTCCGATGAAGATATTGTCGGTAGCGGTATTATCGACCCCTGCTTTTGCTCCCATGAAGGTATTGTCGGTACCTGTAGTGTTTGTGCGGCCACAATCTTGGCCGATGAAAGTATTATCTGAAGCAGATGTATTGCTGTATGCTGCTTGTTCGCCTATGAAGGTACCATATAGTCCAGAGGTATTAGAAGTCCCTGCCGAGTCCCCGACATAGACGACCTCATCTGCTGTTGTGAGGCTTGCGCCTGCTCCTGTGCCTATGACATGGTTATCGACTTGGGTATAGGCATTTTGTGCGAAGAAGCAGAAGCATGCTATGATTGCTATTTTGTATATTGATTTCATTTTGAAGTCATGTTATAGATTTAGGATTACTCAGCTGCAACGTCTTTTTTCGCGAGTTTTTGTTGGAGCAGGAATTCGATTTCTTGAATTTCCTGTTCGATTTGGTCTAGGGTTGCTCTTTGGGTAGCTGCCTTAGACTTATATGCGTCGATTTCCTCTTGGTTTTGGATGAGGGTTTGCTTTTGGGATTCGATTTTAAGGGTGAGTTCTTGGTTGGCCTTTACGAGTGGGCCAACAAACTCGGCGTATCGAATGCCATATACGTCTTGGGTAGGATTATTTGGGACTTGTATGCCTGAGAAGTCGTATCCTATAGACTGTGCTTGTTTGAGGACATCTTGTGCGAGGAATCCTGTGTATCGGGTATTCTCCTTGTGTTCGATAGGGAGAGATTCGTTGAGGGTTAGGCCGAGGAATTGTTCGATTTTCTCGGTATTGAATTTATACGATACAGGTTGGAGTTTTCGGATGAATTCGAGGCCAGGGACATCTTCTTGGACATTTGATTTGAATCTTCCGTCGGAAGTTGCAGACCAAGGCACGATTCCTCCTATAGAGGATGTTCTGGGGTTTCCGATTTTCACTTGGTTATCGCTAGCGACAGAAGTTTGGTATCCGATGGCTATGGAGTTTGCTCCTGATACGTTTGCTTCAATTCCTAGGGCGATGCTATTGGCACCACTGGCTGTGGCTTGGTCTCCAATTGCGATTGCGTAATCTGCGGTTACGACGGTAGAATTACCGATTGCGATTCCGAAGGTATTGTCTACATCTACATCGGATCCGATACCGATTGCGCTAGAGGAAGAGATATTGGCGTTTTCTCCGATACCGATTGCATTAGCGGAAGAGATGGAGGGGTTATATCCTATCCCGATGGCATCTGTGGCTGTGATGGTATTGTTCCAGCCGAGGCCGATTCCGTATTGACCTTGTACTCGACCTGAGTATCCTAGGCAGGTGATACCATTTTGACTGAAGTCAATGTCGGCTCCAAGGTATGTACAATAAGATCGGGTGTTGTTTGTGAAGTCGGAGTATGCCCCCATTCCGAAGTTATCTATGCCTGTCCTATTGGTGTAGCCCGAATATGCACCGACATAGCTATTTCGATTGGCGTTAGTGGTTGAGTTCGTTCGGTTGTTGTCCCAGCCTGCGTATGCGCCAATGAATGTACAGTGGTCTGCGTGTTCGGTGGCTGCCCCCGAAGCTGCCCCTCCAAAAGTATTGAAAGAGCCAACTCCTGCGTCTACTCCTGCAGAGTCCCCAACGGCCGTATTGTGTTCGGCTGTGGTCCAGTCGTAGCCTGCTTCATTGCCTCCAGCAGTATTTCGGAACCCGTCGCTATTTGTACGGCCCGCGGTACTTCCTATGAAGGTGTTATCGTCACCATTTAGGTTGTTGAAGCCAGCATCTTCTCCATAGAAGGTATTGTCGCGACCCGTAGTGTTTGCTTGGCCTGATTCTTCTCCTGTGAAGGTATTGTCTGATCCTGAGGTATTTGCCTCTCCACATTCGACTCCTATAAAGATGTTATCAGTAGCAGTGTTTAGCTGCCCTGCTTCTTTACCCATAAAGGTGTTGTCGGTACCTGTGGTATTGGTATATCCTGCTGAGTGGCCGATGAAGGTATTGTCGGAAGCGGAGGTATTGCTAAATCCTGCTTGAAACCCGACGAAGGTACCGTTGAGGCCAGAGGAGTTTGTGTATCCAGCGGAGTCACCTATTGCGGTGATATAGTCTCCTGTGGATATGTTTGCACCTGCACCATCTCCAGAGGTGGTGTTGTCAACTTGAGCAAAGGTGAAATAAGGGAATAGGAATAGGGCTAAAAACCCTATAGCGTAGTGTTTTGGGATTTTGTGTCTCATATCGAAGCGCGATTAGCGTTTGTAATGACTAAACGTTCTATTCTAATGACGATAAAGTTAAAGAAAACTTGTGTCATACGGTAGGAAAATACGTATATATGTATAGTTCTATGTTTTGTTTGTGTAAGGTTTTTGGGAGTGTTGATTTGTTTCAAAGTTTGGGGAGGTTGGATTTTTATCGTTGTGTTTGTTTTGGGGGTAAATGCTTGATTTTGTGTTGTGTAAGGTTTTTGGTGGGATTTGTATAAGAGTTGTTTAGACACCTTGGGCTAAAAGCCGCAAGGCTACAATAAATCTTGTCGCTTTCAGCGACTGCTCTTGATTTATTAGGTGTGTTTTGGGGGTTAAAATTGTCCTGTGGTTGATGAGAGTTTGGTTTCTGTTGTGTTCGGTTTCTATCGGTGTATATAAGGCTCCTATCTTTGTATATGTAGCTCCTGTCGGTGTATATAAGGCTCCTATCTTTGTATATGTGGCTCCTATCGGTGTATATAAGGCTCCTATCTTTGTATATGTGGCTCCTATCGGTGTATATAAGGCTCCTATCTTTGTATATGTAGCTCCTGTCGGTGTATATAAGGTTGCGATTTTTGTATATGAAGCTCCTATCGGTGTATATAAGGTTGCGATCTTTGTATATGTGGTTCCTGTCGGTGTATATAAGGTTGCAATCTTTGTATATGTGGCTCCTATATTTGGGAATGTGTTTTCTATCCAGTACCTTACCCACCCCTTCCCCCTCCCGAGGAGGGGAACCTTCCGCGCTTGCCTCTCCCATTATGTATACTTGGGAGTTTTTATACAAATCCAACCTTTTGCACTTGTTGCTCCCTTTGTGTGTTTATGGGGATTTGACGAGGCGGAAGCCGCAGCTTCCCCAGCTGCTGTTGGGGCTGTGATTGATTCGTTGGTGGGGGGATAGTATGGAGGTTGGGCTGTCCCATCCGCCTCCGCGAGCGACTCTGTGTCCTCCTTGTTTGGGGCCTGTGGGATTTTTGCGTTTTTGTTTGGCTGGGTTTTCTTGGTACCAGTCCCAGCACCATTCCCAGACATTGCCTGAGAGGTCGTAGATGCCTAGGGGATTTGGGAGGAGGGAGCCTATGGGGGCTGTGGTTGGGTGACCGTCGTTTAGGGGGAGATTTTGGGAGTGGTATTGACAGAGGGTGTCGCAGAAGTTGGTGTAGTAGGGGAGTGAGTCTAGGGTGGAAACGCCTGCTGGGAGGTCGTTTGTGTGGGTTCCTTTTAGGGTGGCTACGTATTCCCATTCGGCTTCTGTGGGGAGTCGGTATCCGTTTGCGTTGAAGTTGCATTGGACGAACCATTTTTGATCGTCCCACCAAGCGGTATTGTTAGGATCTTGTTTGTTTGGGTCGATTGTGTAGCAGGCTTGAAGGTTGTGTTTTTGGCTTAGCCAATTGCAGAAAGAGACTGCATCGTACCAACTTATGTTACTTATGGGGTGATTTTGTTTGCTTTCGTCTATATCTATTGGCATTGGCCAAGCTTGTTCTTGACAGAATATGCTGTAGAGGCTGATGGGTACTTCTTTGGTTGCGATGTAGAAGTCGTCTAGGTATACTTTTCGGGAGGGGAGGTATTTGCCTTCTTGGGAATCGGTTTTGCCTTGTATATAGTAACCTCCTTCTATGTAGATGAAGTCGATGTCTGAGGTTTTTTGGGCGTGGGTTATGAGGAAGGAGGCGAGGATGGTTGTGATGAGGATTGTGAGGTGTTTCATTTTGGCTGTTTATTTTTCGCGTACGATTCGGAATCCTACTCTTGGGTCGAAGTGATTGGGCCAGTTGTATCGTCTGTCATTGATTCGGAGGTCTTCGGGTTCGTCTGCCCAACTTCCGCCTCGTCTTATTTTTAGCTTTGGGTTGAATATATCTGTACCATCTCTATAGTGGACGTATGCTGTTTGGCAGTGTTCCCAGACGTTTCCTGAGAGGTCGTAGAGCCCTAGGGCGTTTGGGGCGAATGAGCCTACTGGGGATGCGAAAGGAAATTGGTCGTTGTAGTCTGGAAAAATTTTCCATTTGGTAACGATTTTTTTGCCAGAGAGATCGGCTACGTTTCCGCCTTGTTTTCCTTGAGGGGCTTGGTTGCCCCATGCAAATCGAATGTCTTTTCCTCCTTCGGAGGCAGCGTATTGCCATTCGGCTTCTGTGGGGAGTCTGTAGGTGTCTCCTGTGGCTTGGGATAGCCATTTGCAGTATGCAGTTGCATCGTGCCAACTAATATTTCCTACGGGGTATTGTCCTTGGTCTTGGGTGTATAGGTTTCCTTGTCCGTCATGTCTCCAATTGATAGAGGAATCTTGTCTGTATCGCCAATTTTCATTGGGGTCGTAGTACCAGCCTCCTGCTTTTTGTTCGGCATCGGTGATGTAGTTTGTGGCTTGGACGAATTGTCGGAATTGGGCAATGGTTATTTCGTATATGCCCATTTCGAAGTCTGGGACTGTTACGGCTGTTCGGGGGTATTCGTCCCAATAGGCTTCTTGGTCTGACTGGTGGCTCCCTATGAAGTATTGGCCTCCTTTGATGGGGATTACTTTTGGGGGTATGATGGAGGGGGATTGTGTATATATATAGGTGAGGGAGAGTAGGACGGAGAGCAGAATGCTGAGGTGTTTCATGAATTGGTTGGTGTGGTTTTCCCTTTTGCTTCTAAAGATACGGGATTTTGGGTTTTGGAACCTATATAATATTGTGGGTTGGGGTGATGGGATTGGGGAGGGATAAATAATTATGTGCGAAATTTGGGAAAATGCTTTGTATGGGTGGTTGTATGGGAGAAATTCTACACTTTTGTAGGGCTTTGTTTGGCTTTACAAAAATTGAATTGATATGAAACAGCTAGGTTATTTTACTTTTTGGATGATGGTTTTGGGGATGTTCTTTATGGGGGGATGTGCATCTTCTACAGATGGTGGAGGAGAAGAGGCGGTGAAGGATGTTCCTGCTTATACGATTGAACAATTTATTAAGACAGAGCGAGTTACGGGTGCTCCTTTTTCGCATGATGAGTCGAAGGTGTTGGTTTCGTCTAATGTTTCGGGGATTTTTAATGTGTATTCGATTGTGATTGCGGATGGGAAGCGTACGCAATTGACTTTCTCGGAAGATGCTTCTCGGTTTGGGATTGCTTATTTTCCTAAGGATGATCGCTTTTTGTTCAGAAGTGATAATAATGGGGACGAATTGTTCCATATTTATATGATGGATTTGGAGGGGAAGGAGACGGATTTGACTCCACATGAGGGGGTACGGGCTCAGTTTTTTGGTTGGAGTCGTGATCGGACGAGCTTTTATTATGGGATGAATAAGCGAGATCCGCAGATTATGGATGTGTATGAGATGCAGTTGGAGGATTTTTCGTCGGAGATGGTGTATGAGAATACGGATAATTTGTCTTTTGGGGGGATATCGCCTGATAAGAAATATGTCGTGCTCGTGAAGGCGATTAATACGAATGATAGTTATATGTATTTGTACAACCGCGAGACGAAGGAGCGTAAGGATTTGGTGGATGCTTCTGTGAAGGCTGCGCATACGCCTACAGACTTCAGTGCGGATAGTAAGACGCTTTATTATTTGACGGATGATGGGGGAGAGTTTAAGCGGTTGATGTCGTATAATATGGAGACGGGTGAGAAGAAGGAAGAGCTAAAGGCTGATTGGGATGTTATGTATGCGAGTTATTCGTATAATGATAGATATCGAGTGGTGGGGATTAATGAGGATGCTCGAACGATTATTAAGGTGACGGATTTGGGGAGTGGTGCTGATGTGGCATTGCCTGAAATTGATGAGGGAGAGATTACGGCGGTTCGGGTTTCTCGTAGTGAGAAGAAGTTGGCTTTCTATGCGGGGAGTTCGAAGAGTCCTTACAATCTCTATGTATACAATTTTGAGACGAAGGAGAATAAGAAGTTGACCAATACTTTGAATCCTGAGATTGATATTAATTATTTGGTTGAAGGTAGCGTTGTTCGGTATAAGTCTGTTGGGGATGTGGATATTCCTGCGATTTTGTACAAGCCTTTGCAGGCTTCTAAGGATGCTAAGGTGCCTGGCTTGGTGTGGGTGCATGGTGGACCTGGTGGACAAAGTAAACTTAGCTATTTCCCATTGATTCAGTATTTGATTAATCATGGATATGCGGTATTGGCGGTTAATAATCGAGGAAGTAGTGGATATGGTAAGACTTTCTTTAAGATGGATGATCGTCGGCATGGGGAGGAAGATTTGCAGGATTGTATTAAGGGTAAGGAGTACCTGCAGACGCTTGATTATGTGGATGGGGATAAGATTGGGATCATCGGTGGGTCTTATGGGGGCTTTATGACAATGGCTGCTTTGACGCGTACGCCTGAGGAGTTTGATGTGGGGGTGAATATTTTTGGGGTGACGAATTGGCTTCGTACGTTGCAGAATATGCCTCCTTGGTGGGGAAGCTATAGAGACGCTATGTTTGAGGAGTTGGGTGATCCTGCTGTGGATTCGGTTCGATTGTATGATATTTCTCCTGTGTTTCATGCGGATAAGATTACAAAACCTTTTATGGTGCTTCAAGGGGCACAAGATCCTCGGGTGTTGAAGGTGGAGTCTGATGAGATTGTGGCTGAGGCTCGGAAAAATGGGGTGTTTGTAGATTATGTGTTGTTTGAGGATGAGGGACATGGGTTTATTAAGCAGGAGAATCAGATTAAGGGATATGGTAAGATTCTGACTTTCTTGAATACGTATTTGCGAGATATGGATAAGGAGGAGGAGACGGCTGCTGTGGAATAGGCTTTTATCCATTGTTCTACCTATATTTTGATGAAGCAAATGCTGGGAAATTCTCGGCATTTGCTTTATTTTATTGCCCTAACTCTATTTCTTATGAAAGATCGAATGAAAGCGGTATTGATGCGTGGGTTTGGTGGGCCAGAGGTGTTGTATATAGGTGAGACGGATATGCCTGTGATGGGAGATGGGGAGGTGCTGGTGCGGGTGAGGGCTACTGCGCTTAATCGGGCGGATACGTATCAGCGGAGAGGGTTTTATCAGCCACCTGCTGGGAGTTCGGAGATATTGGGGTTGGAGATGGCTGGGGAGGTGGTTGCGGTGGGTAAGGATTGTTTGCGCTATAAGGTGGGAGATCGGGTGTTTGCGTTGCTGTCGGGTGGGGGATATGCTGAGTATGTTTCGGTTGATGAGCGTTTGGTGATGCCTATTCCTGAGGGGATTTCGTTTGAGGAGGCTGGAGGAATCGCAGAGGTGTTTCTGACGGCTTATCAAGCGTTGTTTTGGTTGGGGAATCTGCAAGCGGGAGATCGGGTGCTGATTCATGCGGGGGCTAGTGGGGTGGGTACGGCGGCGATTCAGTTGGCTCGCCTAGCAGGTGCTTCGGAGATTTTTGTGACGGCAAGTACGATGGAGAAGTTGACTGTTTGTAAGGAGCTTGGGGCTAGTTCGTTGATTGCTTATAAGTCGGAGGATTTTGCTGAACGGGTGCTTAAGGAGACAGATGGGAAAGGGGTGGATGTGATTATCGATTTTGTAGCGGCTAGTTATTTGAAGCGTAATCTGGATTGTATTGCGGTGGATGGACGAATGGTGCTCCTTGCGCTATTAGGCGGACGTAAGGGGGAGATTGATCTTAGGAAGGTGCTTCGGAAGCGGGTGCGGATTCAGGGTTCGACGCTACGGGCGAGGAGTTTGGGGTATAAGGGGGAGCTTTGTAAGGCGTTTGAGGAGCGGTTTTTGGCGGGCTTTGTAGGGGGGGATTTGCGGGTGGTGGTAGATCGGGTTTTGGATTGGGAGCGTGTGCGGGAGGGGCATGAGTGGATGGAGGGGTGTTTTAATGTTGGGAAGGTGATTTTGGGAGTGGGGTAATGGGGAATAATACGGGCGTTTTGTTTACAGTTGGGAGAAACTATTATGTCTTAAAATAACATTATTGAGTCTATATATGCGAAATATTTTGGGCTTGGCTTGAACTTTTTCAATTGGGATGGTAAATATGTTTGGGAAGTGAATTGAGGCTTTTTTTGTTAAGTAATTGGTTTATAGGCTATTTGTTATTGTGTTCGTAAATGGGTGTGTTGCTTTTGTTATAATGTATAACATGGTTAAATAATCTTTCTTAAGATATTTAATTGGTTGATATTCAAGTATATGTTTGTTTTTTCAATGAGTGATTCTTTATTTTTGTAATCCTCTCGATTGTCTAATCGTTTACTTGATTGATTTATACGCCTAATTTTGGGAAAGTGAATTGCGTTTTTTTGTTGAGCCTTGTTTAATTGTGTGTCTATGAAAAGAAATCTTTATCTATTATTTGTGCTTTTATGGGTGATGCCTGTTTGGGGGATCGCTCAGAGTTATGTGGTTGTTTCTATGCGGGTTGTGGAGGTGGAGCATGGGGTGGGGGATGAAATTGGTGATCCCGATCCTAGATGGAATCTCTCTGTTGCTTATGATAATTCAAATTTTGGTGCTTCGCGGTTTATCATTATGGATGGTGTTGCTACTGGTATATATTCTAGAAATGATACTTTACTGGATTCCGAGATCGTTTGTGTGGATAGTGTGATTAATTTGAGGGTTGAGTCTTGGGAGGATGATATTTGTGGAAGTGATACTACGTTTGATGATAGTGGAATTTGCGCAGGTATCCCAGACGATGCCCATGCTATCAATGTAGAGGTGTTTACCTTGGATTCAGTAGGGGTACATACTGTGGATATTGTACAGGGGAATGGTTATAGGACTAGGGTAGAGTTCTCTTGGGATTATGTAGATCCTTTGGCGGAGGAGAATCTGGAGTTTTGTGAGGGAGATAATTTGACTTTGACTCCTACTTCGCTTCCTGCTAGTGCTAGTTATATGTGGTCTAATTCAAGTATAATGGCTAGTATTAGTGTGACCGATACGGGTTTGTATACTTTGCAGGTTACTGATGGGAATTGTTCTGTTAGTGATAGTGTTTTCTTATCTTTTTATAATACGAATGTGACTATTACTCCTAGTGGGCCTACTTCATTTTGTCCTGGAGGTAATGTGACTTTGATGGCGAGTATGGGGATGAGTTATAATTGGAGTACAGGTGAAAGTACACAGGCTATTACTGTGAGCGCTTCTGGGATATATTGGGTTGATGTTACGGATATGAATGGATGTGTGGATAGTGCCTCTATGGAGGTGACTGTGTGGGAAAATCCGCGTGTTGATTCGTTGAATGATACGATGATATGTTTAGGAGATACAGCTATTATTGTTCCTAATGTAATGCGGGGGACGCCTCCTTATACGTATAGTTGGAGTGATGGAGTAAATGGGGTAAGTAGTAACGATACGCTTGCTGTTGCTCCTACAATGGATATGACCTATACACTTTTTGTTACAGACACTAATGAGTGTCAATCTACTCCTGTAAATGTTATGGTTCTTATGGATGATGTTCCGCCTAATATAGTTTGTCCTAATGATGTAAGTATGCCTAGTAATTCAAATAGTTGTACGGCAATAATAAATTATACTTCTCCCACAGGTTCTGATAATTGTTCAGGTGCTTCAACAGTACTTACTAGTGGTCTAGGGAGCGGAAGTGCTTTTCCTGTAGGGACTACTACTGAGGTTTATACTGTGACCGATGAGGCTAATAATACAGCAACTTGTTCTTTTGATGTTACAGTTACAGATGATGAAAACCCTACAATTGGTTGTCCTGGCGATATTACGCAAGGTACAGATGCGGGTTCTTGTGGTGCTACTGTTTCTGCAGAAGTTGTGAGTGTTGCTGATAATTGTACAACGATTGTTACTAATGATTTTAATCAGACTTCTAATGCGAGCGATTCTTATCCTTTAGGGGAAACAACGGTTGTGTATACCGTGGCTGATGGTGGAGGTAATATGGCGAGCTGTTCTTTTACTGTAACAGTGGAGGATGATGAGGATCCAGCTATTACTTGTCCTGGTAATACTACACAAGGTACATATGCGAATTCTTGTGATGCTGTGGTGATTGTGGGACTTCCAACCCTAGTAGACAATTGTCTTGATTCTTCATCCGTTGTTAATGACTTCAATAGTACAACAAACGCTTCAGGAATCTATCCTGTCGGTTCGACTAATGTAATATGGACAATTACAGATTACGCAGGAAGTAGCGCGACTTGTTCTATGGTTGTTACTATTAATGATACAGAAGCCCCGTCTATTACTTGTCCTAGTAATATTACTCAAACTGCTGATGCTGATAGCTGTAATGCTGCAGTTACGGTTCCTCTTCCTACTAATACATCGGATAATTGTGGGGTTCAGCCTTATTCTCATGATTATGCGGGTGGAGCTAGCTCTACTGATGCCAGTGGGACTTATCCTGTTGGAAGCACACTCGTTACGTGGTCTATTTTTGATATTCATGGTAATAGTAATAGTTGTAGTATGACTGTTACTGTGACGGATAGTGAAGTTCCATCCATTACCTGTCCTAGTAATATTAGTCAAACTGCTGATTCTGGTAGTTGTGATGCAGCTGTTACGGTCTCTCAGCCATCGGCATCAGATAATTGCTCGAATACCTTCACATATAGTAATGATTTCAATGGTACTTCTGATGCTGATGACGCCTATCCAGTAGGTATGACTACAG
>Ga0163111_10000305_pt1 | contig 29618 bp, 28 predicted proteins | sample CRUFie1St18metaG_FD_109645 | JGI IMG/M metagenome (GOLD analysis project Ga0163111, IMG submission 109645) | Marine microbial communities from the Costa Rica Dome - CRUD Field 142mm St18 metaG | ecosystem: Environmental > Aquatic > Marine > Oceanic > Photic zone | place: Costa Rica: the Eastern... | reverse complement strand
TAAAAGAAAAACTTAATCTCCACCGGGGGTTGAATACAAAAAGAAAGAAAAAAGCCTTCAGATTCCTAGCTCTAAACCACCCAAAATCAAAAAATAGCGACCCATAATTTACCATTATGCCAGTGAATATACCTCAAAGGTTATCCCAACACTTACAAAGCATGGGGTTTAAATTTGAGGAGCAGTTTGATTTAGAACCTGCTTTAAGACAAAGTATTACGGTTACGTTAACGGGGTATAAAACTCATACTATAGATGCAAGAGTAAAATTTAACTTTCAGAATGTTCGACGAGGTGATGTTAAACTTAGTTTTGGTGATTTAACAGCAACAATTGGTGCACAAGCTTTTGGATCACGTGATCCAAAAGCTATAGAAAAAGCTTTTGATAGTATTAGAGCACAAAACTCTCACGGAAGTTATTTTCCTGTGCCACTTTTAGAAGCCTTTAAGGCAATTGTAGGTGAATTTGATAATTTACAGGCAGCTAGCTTGATTGCCCAAAGCCCAAAGGGTTGGAGTATTTAGACTGTATATTATACAAAACAAAAAACCCCGCCAAAAGGCAGGGTTTTAATTATATTATTTGTAATAATATTTACGCGTAAACAGACTCTTTACCAAACTCTTTAGTTAGTAGGTAATAAATTACTGCACGATATTTATTTTTGTTAGAGCGACCATATTGATCAATAACTTTATTAATAGCCTCATCTAACTGAGGGCCATCGCTTAGGCCAAGCTTTTTAATTAAAAAGTTATTTTTTACAGTATCTAGCTCAGCCTGATCACTACCTGCAACGGTAGATGCATCAGCATTATAGATAGAAGGCCCGCAACCAATTGTTACTTTAGTTAGTAGGTCTACATCTGGGTTAACGCCGCATTTATCTTTTAAATCAGCAGCATATTTTTGGATTAATTCATCTCTTTGGCTCATATTTATCTCCCTAAATTATTATATAAGTTAGGCATTTGCTTAAAGGTTATAGAAGGAATGTCAATAATCTTTATTATTACAAATAGATTACATTATATAGCTTTAACTAATATATGCTTTTTTTTGCCTGCACTTAGTTTAATAATATCGTCGACTAAATGGCTTGTATCTATATTGTCAAATGCGTCGGCAATTTTGTTATCATTAATCTTACCGCCGCCACCTTTTATAATACGCTTTGCCTCGCCTCCGGTAGTGCATAGGCCACTATCGGCAAATAATTTATAGGCTGGTATGCCTTGCTGTAAAATATCTTTGTTAACCTCATAAGTTGGTAGGTTGGCACTTATACTACCTTGCTCAAACATTTTTGTGGCGGCCTCTGCAGACCTTTTAGCCTCATCTGCGCCATGGCAAAGTTTGGTAGCCTCGTATGCTAATATTTTTTTAGTCTCATTAATTTGCTGGCCTTGTAATTTAGATAGCTCATCTATCTTATCATTATCCAATTCGGTAAAATATTTTATAAAGCGTATTACATCAGCATCCTCAGTATTGCGCCAAAATTGATAGTAATCATAAGGTGATAGCTTATCTGCAGTTAGCCAAATAGCACCACTAGCTGTTTTACCCATTTTAGCACCGCTAGATGTAGTAATAAGCGGGGTGGTTAGGCCATAAAGCTCCTTATTTTTACCTAGTCTACGGGCTAGCTCAATACCGTTAACTATATTACCCCATTGGTCTGAGCCACCAATTTGTAAGGTACAATTATGCTGCTCAGCTAATTTAACAAAATCATAAGCTTGTAAGATCATATAATTAAACTCTAAAAAGCTTAGGGTTTGCTCACGCTCTAAGCGTAGTTTTACGCTATCAAAAGTTAGCATACGATTAATACTAAAATGCGGGCCTACCTGGCGTAGGAAATCTATATAGTTTAAGCCAGATAGCCAATCATTATTATTAACAATTTTTGCGCCTGTATTTGGGCAATCAAAATCTATAAATTGTTTAAAAACAGCCTCAATACCTTTTAGGTTATTATTGATACCATTATCGTCTAGTAGCCGGCGAGTTTCATCCCGGCCGGATGGATCACCAATTTTAGTGGTGCCACCGCCTAGTAAAATAATTGGTTGGTGCCCATGTTTTTGCAGTAGGCGTATAACCATAATTTGCATTAAACTACCTACATGCAGGCTATCTGCTGTACAATCAAAACCTATGTAAACAGTTAGTTTTTTATCATTAAATTGTTTAGTTAGCGTTGCCTCATCAGTAGCTTGATGAAAGAACCCACGTGATTTAAACTCTGTTAAAAAATCCATTACGTGTACGCTATTATAGTAAATTTAAGGCTTTGTCATGCCTTGATAGTTAAGTAGTGTTGATATCTATAATATTTTGGTTTGACCAGCGGCCTATTATACTATATAAACTCAGGCCCAATTTTAAGTAAGTATATGGCATTAAAGATAAGATTAGCCCGCGGTGGTAGTAAAAAATGTCCTTTTTATAAGGTTGTAGTTGCAGATGTGCGCGCTCCTCGTGATGGTAAGTTTATTGAAAAGATCGGTACTTACAACCCTCTACTAGCCAAAGACGATGAGAATCGTTTTAAAGTAGATGCTGAAAAAGTAAAAGATTGGATTAGCAAAGGTGCAAAACCTAGTGACACAGTAAGTAGATTTTTAACTGCTAAAGGTGTTATTGCTTTATCTAAAGCTGAAGAGCAAAAATTAGCTAACCGTATTAAGCAAACTCAAGAGCGTATAGCAGCACAGAAAAAAGCTGAAGAGCCAGAGGCGGTAGAAGAAGCTCCAGCAGCAGAAAGTGCCGAAGAGCCGGCAGCTGAAGCGGCTAGCTAAGTAAAACCCAACCAAAACACCACAATATTATAGTAATTTACTAAATATTTGCCGCTGTGCAGTAATTATTAAATGTTAACATAACGGTAACTATATTTTAGTACTATAGTTACTATAGTTAACATGGTAATATTATGTCAGGTGGACAATTAGAAGCAGATCCGGTTTTTTTAGGCCTAGTGCGCCCAACTACAATTTTTGGTGTGCATTTTATGTTTGTGATGATCAACCTATTAGCCTGCGTTGTTGCATTTATTCAAACTAAAAACTTTGTGATTTTATTTGTCTTACTGCCTATTTTACATGGTTTGGCTTATTTAATATGTTTAAAGGATATCCGCATGATAGAGCTTGTCTCCATGCGCTACGGTAAGTTTAGTCGTTGTAAAAACCGTACCTATCACAAATTTACTAACTCTTACGATCTATTTTAAAATATGGGCTTAAAAAAACTATTAGGGTTAGATAAACTACAGCTTAAAAAGCGTTATGTAAGTAAGGGTAGTGCTGCGGATAAGGAGTTTCCGGCATCGTTTTATATACCTTATGAGTGCCACTGGAATAAGCATACCATATACACAAAAGATGGTGATTTAATGCAAACCATCAAGTTAGATGGTTTTAGCTTTGAAACCGCCGATGATGAGGATTTAGACATTAAGAAAAATGTTCGTAACTCATTACTAAAATCACTTACGCAGGGTAATTTTGCTTTGTGGTTTCATACTATTCGTAGGCGTGTGCCAGCTACTAGCTATGGTAAAATGCCAAATGGTTTTGCCCGTTATGTTGATAAACGGTGGAAGCAAAAACAGCGCCAAAACAAGGCATTTGTTAATGAGCTATATATAAGTATTTGCATAAAGCCTGATACAAAAGGTGCAGCAAAAGTAGGCCATTTTTTAGATAAAATGAACCAAAAAGCCAGTAAAGGCGCTGCCGATAGGGCAATGATTGAAAAATATAAAGAGCTTGATGAGGCGGTAGATAGAGTTATCTCTACCTTGCGTGAGTATGGGGCGCGTCGTCTTAAGGTTGTAGAACAAAAAGATGGCCCTTATTGCCAAATATTAGAGTTTTTAGGTGCATTGGTAAATGGTGGGGTTATGCAGCCAATGCGTTTGCCAACATCTAACATAGCTAGTTACTTGCCAACGCACCGTTTGTATTTTGGCCAAAACACAATGGAAATACGTGGTGCTACCAGAACACGCTATGCCGGCGTAATTAGTATAAAAGAGTATGGGCCTGAAACAGCTGCAGGTATGATGGATTGCTATTTGCGATTACCTAGCGAGTTAATAATTACCCAGAGCTTTCAGTTTACTAATCGTCAAACTACAATTGAAAAGATGAAGGTTAAACAAAACCGTTTAATTAATGCGTCTGACCCAGCTATTAGCCAAATTGCAGAGATATCCGATGCGATGGATATGGCAATTTCTGGTCATATTGGTTTTGGGGAGCATCATTTAAGCATTACTTGTTTTGAGCCAAATATTGAAAGGTTAGAAAAAACTTGCTCCATGGCTATTGCTGAGATGGTAAATATGGGTATTGGCGTAGTGCGTGAAAGCATAAATATGGAGCCATGTTTTTGGGCTCAGCTGCCATGTAATTATAATTATATCACCCGTAAAGCAGAGATTAATACACTCAACTTGGCTGGTTTTGCTAGCTTACATAACTACCCCATAGGCCGCCAATTTGGTAACCATTGGGGTAATGCTGTTACTGTGTTTGATACCACATCTGGCACGCCATATTATTTTAATTTTCATCTACGTGATGTAGGCCATACTACTATTATTGGGCCAACTGGTGCCGGTAAAACAGTAACTATGTGTTTTTTATGTGCGCAGATGCAAAAATATAATTGCCGCATGTTCTTTTTTGATAAGGATAGAGGTGCGGATATTTTTATTCGTGCTATTGGTGGTATATATAGTGTTATTGAGGTTGGTGAGCCGACTCAATTTAACCCCCTACAAATGCCTGATACAAACGAAAACAGAGCATTTTTAACTGAGTGGTTTAAATCCCTGGTAACTACAAATGGCGAGACAGTTACAGCCCATGATATGCAAATGATTAATGAGGCAGTTGAGGGTAATTATAACCTAAAACAAGAGGATAGACGTTTAGGTAATTTAGCACCATTTTTTGGCTTAGCAGGCCCAGATACTTTAGCAGGCCGTTTAAGTATGTGGCATAGTGATGGCCCGTATGCTGCAATGTTTGATAATGCTACAGATAATGTAGATTTTGATCGTGCCCGCACATTTGGCTTTGAAATGGGTGATGTAATGCAAAATAAAGCCACTTTAGGGCCTACATTGTTATATTTGTTTCATAAAATTAATTTATCATTAGATGGTACGCCTACTATGATAGTGTTGGATGAGGCTTGGGCCTTAATAGATAACGATATCTTTTCTAGCAAAATCAAAGATTGGCTAAAAACTTTGCGTAAGCTAAATGCTTTTGTGGTATTTGCTACGCAAAGTGTGGAGGATGCTAGTAAAAGTGCTATTAACGATACATTATTACAGCAAACCGCCACACAAATATTTTTACCTAACGGTAAAGCAACGGAGGAATACAAAAAAGCCTTTATGCTTAGTGAGCGCGAGTATCAGCTGATTAAGGGGACAGACGGTGGTAGCCGTTTCTTTTTACTTAAGCAAGGTAATGATGTAGTTGTTGCAAAAACAGATTTATCCGGTTTGGAGGAGATAATACCAGTATTATCTGCCCGTGCTGATACAGTTGCTTTATGTGATGAGATTCGTGCTGAACTGGGTGAAGATCCAGATGATTGGGTGCCAGTATTTATGGAAAGGGTGCAATCTATTTTTTAGATAAACCCGTAAAAACGTATGAGAAGTATATTTAACATAACCATTTTTGCAATGCTGTTAGCAGTGCTGATGGTTAGTGTTGGTTATGATAATGCATTATCCTATACGGCCCACGGTACGATTGATCCTACTGCTACTAAACCGCCTGTCTATGGTGGCACAACTACACATGGAGCAGTAGTGGCAGCTCAAGAAAGAGCAGCTGGTTGTGCAACAGACCCGCTACCCGCAGCAGATATAGCTGCATATGGAAAATGTTTTTCAAATGATCCTGCTAGGCAAAAAATCATTCAAGATCCTAACCTAACCTTAGCTGCATCATCAACCGTAGTATTTTGTTATGTCTCTCTTGTTGATGGGTTAGTTGCTGACTCATTAATAGTAGCTGGGATGAATTATTTTAGTGTGGCTGTAGGTGCTGCTTTAGTATTATTTGTTGCAACGCGTGGTGTGATGGCAGCTACAGGCCTATGGATGAGCACTTATAAACAAGGGCAATTTTTTAAAGATCTATTTCTTTTTACATTTGTAGCTTGGTTTTTAATAGATGTAGGTATGTTTACCTTTAGAACATGGCTATTAGCTATACAAACAGATCTCATAGATTTTCTAAGCTCGGCACTCACTCAAGGGTATACAAAGGATTTTTGTGGAGAGCCTAGCGCACCTGAATATGGCGCTGGTGGTGTGCCAAATATTTTTTATTATTTAGATTGTGCTGCTGAGAATATTTTTACTGTAAGTAAAGAGAAGCTTTTAGCTGAGGCCGCTACTTGCGATAATCCGGGGCTATTTATTGCAGGCTCTGCGGTAATAGCGGTGGTGTTTTTATCTCTTTTATATGCTGTTCCACCTTTGGGCGTAGGTCTAAAAATATTAGTTTTAACTACTTTATTTTCAGCGGTCTCATTTTTATGGCGCTGTATAAAAACATATATTTTAGCCTTCTTTTTACTTACATTATTATTTGGAATAGGGCCATTAATGATAATAATGTTTTTATTTGAGCCTACTCGCCCATGGGGTAAAAAATGGTTTGATGCATGTGTATCATATGCATTTCAGCCTTGTTTATATTTTGCGCTTACATCTATTGTTTTAATTATAATAATAACTTTTGTTACTAACCTGATGTTTAATGTAAGTAATGCATTATGTAATGTAGAAATGGCTGAAATTTGTATAAGGCCATTTGAGCGAGCAGGGATAATAAATGTTTGTTTTGGCGAGGTGCCAAACCTCAAAAAGGCAGGCACACAATTTGCAATTAACCTTGTATTTGATTTGATGTCGATCATTATGTCTTTATTTGTGGCAAGTAAATCAGCAGATTGGGTTGATGAGATGTCACATCAATTATCTGGTGGTGGTGCAGATATCAAAGTAGCAAGTGAGGCTCATGGTCAGGCAACTGCTATAAGAAGACGTTCAGTACAATTAGGTAACCAAGCTTTAGGCTTGCTTAGGAGGAGGAAGCCAAATGCGTAATATTAAAAAATTCATAATTATAATATTATTGCTGGTAATTACAGGCTGTACCCGTGGCGAATATTGTTTGCGTGATATTGAAAATGTTGATTTTACGGGTACAGACTCCCAATATAATTGGGAGGGGCAGTATAAAAGATCTTATTTGGGTGATAGATTCCCGCTAACTGACCTTATAATGGGGTTTTATGTCACCTTATTTGGTGATAGTGTAGATGGAGTGCCTACAGCTGATTCTGTTGTTGTGACAGCATTTGCAGGGCTTGCAGATGATGCAGGTTATAAACGTACGGTATTTGCCGTATATACGTTATGTATAGTTTTTTACGCAATTAGTATTATTACAACTATTGCCCAACCAAGCTTATATGAGATAATCAAAAAGGTATGTCTACTCTCAGGTATAGCATATTTAATTGGTAATTTTGATAGCTTTTGGTTTTACGTGGGTGATTTATTTGTAGGCTTAGCCTTTGAGCTTATGGGTGAGTTTGCAAATATTATTGTTTCTTCAGCAGGGGGAGGAGCCCCTGATTGTGATGGGTCAGGGCTATCTGGCGCAATGTTAGATAGGTTTGGTGGCTTCTGTGCACTCGATAATACTTTAAAAAGCATATTAAGTATGCGTACTATGGTGGTTATAAGCGCTATGTTTGTTAGAATAGCAGATGGTGGCCCACTTACGTCAGTATTAATGCTTATCTCATTTTTAATAGTAGGCTTAGCTTGTATAAATATATCGGCAGTATGTTGTAGACAGATAGTAATACTAGGTGTGCTGTTTATTTTATTCCCTTTATATGTGTTATTTTTATGCTTTAATTACACTAAACGTTACTTTCAAAGCTGGGCGGCTAATTGTGCACAATGTGTAATAACAATTGCATTTGCAGGTGCTGTATTAGGGATGGCATTGCTATTTTTTGAACCCATGTTTTTAACAATAGGGCAAATAAATGCCTGCCCGGAAACATTTATTAGTGTAGGTGGTTGGGATAAAACTTGGCGTTTTGATCTAAATGGTGATTGTATGATCAGTAAGTATGATAAAAACGCAGCTCCGCCTATTTCAATGCTATTTGTCTTTTTATTAACAATACATGCTTTTATATGTATGGAAGCTACTGAAAAGGCAGGCCAATTAGCTAGGTCATTAGTTGGTGGTACAGTTGGTAGTGGAGGTACTTTAATAAGGACTATGTTTAATGCCTCTGGTAGTGTAGCTGCGGGTGGAGCTAAGTTTGTTGCAGGGAGAGCTGCAGGAGTTGCCTCTATGTTAAAAAGATAAATTTACGTAACAAATTTACCTGGCTGTAAATATATGGAAATTAATTGAGCTAAATAGGGCTGTATTTTTCTAATAACCCTCTGCCCATAACTAAGTAATCACTGCCTGATAAGATTGCTTGTTCAGGCGTTGATACACGTTTCTGATCACCTGTTGAGTTATCTGTAAAGCGTACGCCAGGGGTAATATATTTTAGCTTTTTACCAAATTGTTGTTTTAAAGGGCCAACCTCTTTTGGGCTGCATACTACTCCGCCAATTCCACTTTTTAGAGCAATTTTACTTAAATGCTCCACATAAAGTAGCGGCATCAACTGTATACCGATTTGCTCTAAGTTATTGCTATCCATGCTAGTTAGTACGCTTACACCTAACAGTAATGTTTTATCATTATTATCTACTGCAGCTTTTAACATATCTGAGCTACCTGTAATATGCAGCGTTGTCATCTCCACCCCTAGCTTGTTTATATTAGCAATGGTTTTGCCTACGGTATTAGGGATGTCATGTAGTTTAAGGTCTAAAAATATTGGTTTACCTAGTTCTTGTATATGTTTTACCCCATCTGGGCCGTTTGCAGTAAAAAACTCTAAGCCTAATTTATAACCCCAAACATAGTTTTTAAACTTAGTAGCCCAAAGTTTTGCTTGTATTAAATCTGGGGTATCTAAAGCAAATATTAAGCTCTTTTTATATGGTTGTAGTTGTTGCATTATTTATTCCTAAGCCTTTTGACGTATTGCTTCTAACATTAGTTTTGCACCTTCGCGCTCTGCCTCTTTTTTAGATTTACCGCTAGCTAATATTTTAGGTAGGCCCTCTACCTCTACCGATATTGTAAACATAGGTGCATGTGATTTACCCGATTGCTCCTCTACTTTATAAATTGGCAAGCCTAAATCGCAAGCCTGGGTAAACTCCTGTAAGGTAGATTTTGGGTCTTTAGGTACTTTCTTCATCTCTTCGATTTCTTTATCAAAGATACGTAGGATAAATTCTTTAGTTGGCTCTATACCGCCATCTGTATAGATAGCACCTACTAATGCCTCAAAAGTGTTTTCGAGGGTGGCGTTATTATGGCGGCCACCTGCCTCCTCTTCTGCGCGGGACATCTCAATAAAGTCACCTAAGCCAAGGTTGGCAGCAATACGCCCTAGGCTCTCTCCACATACTAGGCCTGCTTGTCGTTTGGTTAGCTTGCCCTCATCCTCATTAGGAAAGCGATTATAGAGCTTTTCAGCTATTATAAAGCCCAGGATTTTATCACCAAAAAACTCTATACGCTCATTACTTTGGGTATGGCGCGATAGGCTAGAGTGCGTTAAAGCTAGTTTGAGGTGCTCTAGGTTATTAAACTGATAACCGATTGTAGCCTCTAGCTGGCCTATATTTTGGTCGTTGGGCATAGATTAAACAATTGTAGACGCTTTGAATAGATATTTCAATAGAAGCAATGTGAGTAAATTTGCTCTTTAATTATTGATAGCTATAAATATTATAAATGATCAACTTTCGCCCGGTATTTTATGTGTTAGGCATATTGCTATGCATACTTGCAATAGTAATGCTTATACCTGCTACTGTAGATGCTATTGAGCAGCATCAAGAGTGGCAGCAATTTGTGCTATCGGCATTTATTACAGGCTTTGCAGGTGGTTTGTTGGTGTTTTCTAACAAAGTAAAAATAGCCAAAATTACCAGCCGGCAAGCATTTATATTAACGCCACTTAGTTGGGTGGTGCTATCATTATTTGCTGCCTTGCCAATATGGTTAAGTAAAGATTTACATCTTAATTTTATCCAAAGCATGTTTGAGGCTACCTCGGGCATAACAACTACTGGTGCTACCCTTATTACCGGTTTAGATAACCTGCCAAGTGGCATATTATTATGGCGTATATTGCTGCAATATCTTGGCGGTATAGGTATTGTTGCAAGTGCCACATTAATACTACCACTACTTGGTATAGGTGGTATGCAGCTATTTAAAACCGAGGCCAGCGAGGCATCGGAGAAGTTTTTACCACGTGCAACTGCAGTAGCTAAGGTAATTGTTAGTATATATATAATATTAACCTGCCTATGTGCCATTTTATTATATAGCGCAGGGATGAGCGCATTTGATGCAATTACCCATGCAATGACAACTGTAGCAACTGCCGGGTTTAGCAACCATGATGCATCAATTGCATATTTTGATAGCCAAACAATTGAGACAATAATCATCTGTTTTATGATATTAGGTAGCCTGCCATTTGTGCTTTATTACAAACTAGCATTAGGCAAAGGCTGGAACTTTTTGCAAAACAGCCAAGTGCGAGTATTTTTAATACTTACCGTGTTATTGGTAGTAGCTAATATGTTATGGCTTAAGCATCAAAACGGTCTAATGGCAGAGGATGCCATGCGTTTAGCTGCTTTTAATACGGTATCTATTATTACCACCACCGGCTATACCACAGCTGATTACGGCTTGTGGGGTAGCTTTCCTATGGTTTTATTTTTTATCCTATTTTGTGTAGGTGGCTGTACGGGTAGTACTAGCGGGGGGATGAAGATTTTTAGATTTCAGATAATGTTTAAAACTGCATTAGCGCAAATTAATAAGCTAATAAACCCGCATGGAGTATTTAAGGTGCATTATAACGGTAAGGTAGTTGATGATAGTATTGTTACCTCAGTACTATGTTACTTGATGTTATTTGCATTTACTTTTGTAGTTTCAGTAATTGCTTTATCTGCCACTGGGCAAGATTTTATAACAGCAATAAGCACTGGCCTAGCTACATTGGGTAATATTGGCCCTGCTTTAGGGCAGTATGCTGGGCCCGTTGGTAATTACAGCCAGTTTGGTAATACCGAGCTACTAATATACTGTATAAACATGCTACTAGGGCGTTTAGAACTATTTATATTGTTTGTATTATGTGCGCCTAATTTTTGGCGGAATTAAAATTTATAAATAATATAATTGACACCTATATGCTGTACATGATATAGGTGTTATATGGGTACATATAAAACCTATGAGCGCTTAACCAAAAAAGGCTGTTTTAGTGAACAGCAAGGTAAAACATTAACAGAGGTGTTAAGTGATTTGGTTACAAAAAAATATCTGGAAGATAAGCTTAACTCTTTACGTAGAGAAATAAAGGCAGATATAAAATTAGAAATTAGGGATGTTAAAATAAGTATGTATACAACAGCTATTGCTATGTCTGGTATAATTATAGCTGCAATAAAGTTATTATAACCCTATAACCTGTTTAACTTTTTTAAGTTTAGCTTGCGCCAACTCATTTGCTTGCTGCTGGCCATTATTTAGTACTTTTAAAAGCTCACCTTTATCTTGTGTTATTTTTAAATACTCATTGCGTATAGCACCTATTTTTTGGCTAAATACTTCCCCCAGCTCTGTTTTAAATTTGGCAAAATTATAATCAGCAAAATATGCTACAGCATCATCTTTTTTAGTATCTGTTAAAGCACAATAGATGTTAATTAAATTACTCACCTCTGGGCGGTTTTGTTCATCATATGTAATGCCCTCTATGGCATCAGTTTTGGCCTTTTTTAGCTTGGTGATTATCTCATCATCACTATCAGTTAAGTTAATACGGCTATATTCTGATGGGTCAGACTTGCTCATTTTATTAGTGCCATTTTTAAGGCTCATAACCCTGGCGGCAGCGCCTTGTATTAGTGGCTCTGGCACTGTAAAAATGTCATTATTATAATGATGATTAAAACTAGTGGCTATATCACGAGCCAGCTCCAGATGTTGCTTTTGGTCGTCGCCAACGGGCACTAAATTTGTGCCGTATAGTAAAATATCAGCAGCCATTAAAACTGGGTATGCATATAGGCCTAGGGGTGCCTTTTCTTTATTTTTACCAGCTTTATCTTTAAACTGAGTCATCCTATTAAGCCAACCCATAGGGGTGTTACAGTTAAGTAACCAGGCAAGCTCTGCGTGGCCACTAACAGATGATTGTTGAAATATTATAGATTTAGCCGGATCCACCCCACATGCAATATACATAGCTGCGGTATTGATTATAGATTCTTGTAATTCACTCGGGTTTTGCGGCACAGTAATTGCATGCAAATCAACCACGCAAAAAATACAATTATATTGCTCTTGTAATTGTACCCAATTTTTAATTGCACCAAGGTAATTGCCAAGGTGTAAATTGCCAGTTGGTTGCACGCCTGAAAATACTGTCTGCATGTTTAGTTAATTAATGATTGTTGCTGATTAGAGTAGTTTTTAAACTCTATTTTATTCTCATCAATAGTTATCTCTCCATTAGCTATTTTAGCTAATGCTTGTGGGTAAATTTGATGCTCTAACTTTAGTATTTTAGCAGCCAAACTATCAGGAGTATCATCAGGGCTAACAGTAGTAGCAGCTTGGCTTATTATCGGGCCATTATCTACATCAGCACGTACGTAGTGTACTGTACATCCAGCAAATTTAACGCCTTTTTCAATAGCTCTTTTATGGGTATTTAAGCCTTTAAATGCAGGTAATAACGATGGATGGATATTGATTAATTTATTATACCAATCGTCAATAAATTGCTCTGTTAATACGCGCATAAAACCTGCTAGGCATACAAAGTTGGCGCCAGTAAGTTTAATTAAATCACTAAGTGCTCTATCAAACTCCTCACGCGATTTATAATATATATGGCTAAGTACTTTAGTGGGGATATTATTTGCTTTGGCAAATTCTAGCCCTGCTGCATTTTCATTATTACTGATTATAGCTGTAATTTCAGCATTTATATGGCCTGCTTGGATGGCCTTTACTATTGCCTCCATATTACTGCCACGGCCAGATATAAGTATTGCTAGTTTTAGTTTAGTCACATTATTGTGATATAGGGTAGGCTAGGTAATTGCAATTTAACTTTTTGATACTTGCTCAAATCGGGGCAAAGGGCGCGCCCATATGCGGCAGGCTATGTTTTTAGATACAAGGTAAAGTTAAATTACTTGGAATGATTTTATTTTTTAGCAATAGTAGTCTGCTTAACCAACCCAATATCTATCATAGTCACCGGTATTTTTTGTCCTTCCAGGTAGGTTTTGATAGGTGATGCCTCGCGTGCATCATTAGCTAGCTTTTTTATATAATCGTAACAGGCAAATTGTTGCTGTTTGTATTTGCCAATTTTATTTAAATCATAAAGCCTTAAATGGCGTGATGATATATCGTAATCACGCTTAAAAATATTTTTGCTATACCATACGCTTAGGCCAAAATAGGGCAGGGTATCTATGTACCAGCTATCTTTAAGGGTAATTTTTTGGCCGGCAATTTCAATGTCAAAATCATGACGATCAATATTTTTGCCCCTAAAATGTACTACGCAATCTTTAGTAACACCTAGTTTATCCAGCTTATCTACTAGGTTTTGTGCCCAGATAGCCAAGTTGCCTACATCTTCAATACCTATAATGGTAATATCTTTGTTACCACGCGCTTGCGGAAAGGTAAGATAAAACTGCTCTATTTGTTGCTCATAGGTTAGTGGATTATTTATAGGGTCATATAAATCACTATCTGCTGTGTTGGTAGAGCCAATTACATATATAAGCTTTAAGCCGGTTTCTAGGGCCTCCTCTATGCTTTCTTTATGTAGCCTATGCATTGGTTGGCGACGGCCAATACACACAACATAGCGCTTGCCAGATAGTTGCACTTGTTGTTTAGATGTATATGTAGAGGCTATATTCATATTATAATATACCGAACCATATCTTATAACTATAGCAATTTGCATATGAGTTACGATATTTTTATTTTAGTGGCAATAGGCACTGGGCATTAGGAGTAAATTTTATTGCCTACAACCTAGCCCCTATTGCCTATGGCTAATATATCGTTACTCTTGCGCAAATATCTATAATTATGTTTTTAGATGAGATTTATATATCACCTGCCAAAATAAATCTATACTTGCAAGTTTTGGGTAAGTTACCAGATGGCTATCATGATCTTGATAGTATGGTTGCTATATTAAATTTACATGATGAGTTACAGTTTAGTTTAAGTGATACTAACAGTGTGTTAACAAATGGCGGAGAGTTTGCAAGTAAAGTACCAAATTTTGACGCTAATATTATTAGCAAAGTAGTGGCAGAGTTTAATAAAATAAAGCCATTTAAACTTGCTACTAAAATTACTAAAAATATACCTATTAGCGCTGGTTTAGGTGGTGGTAGTAGTAACGCTGCTGCGGCTATGGTTTACTTAAATAAAGCCCTGCAGCTAAATTATGATTTACCAAAACTTATAGATATAGGTATAAAAATTGGGGCTGATATCCCATTATTTTTGCATTGGCATTTTACCGGTAATCCAGTGTTTAAATTTGCAGGTAAAGGTGAGCAAATAATAGATGTAGATGATTATTCTGCTTTAACTAATATGCAGATATTACTGGTTAACCCAGGGGTGGAGGTTAGTACAGCTGATGTATTTAATGGGCTTAAAGGTTTAGGGGGTAGGATTCAGGATTCAGGCTTGACAAATATTATAAATGAGGTTTTAGCTAAGCCTAACGATTTACAAAATACGGCTATAAAAATAGCACCTAAAATAGATAATGTTTTAAAATATATATCTAACATTTTGGGCTGTAGGCTTGCTCGTATGAGTGGTAGTGGCTCTACTTGTTTTGGGTTGTTTGACAAGGGAGTGGATTTTGCTCCAACTAATCAAAGCTATTGGCATATATTGACAAAGTTTGCCAATATATGCCATAATTAACCTATGGCTACGTTAAATATTTCAATTACTGATTCCATGCGTGAGTGGATAGATGCCCAAGTTGCTTCAGGTGATTATGCAAATGCAAGTGATTATATACGTGATTTGATCAGGCATGGTAAAGATTATAATGAATACCTACGCGAAATGATTGAAGAAGGTGAGGCTAGTGGTGTAAGTACAAGATCAATTAGCGATATTGTAGACTCTTACAATAATTAATATGGGTAATTACATCCTATCATCTGCAGCAGATAAAGATGTAGATAGAATATATAATTTTACAGTTAAAAAGTTTGGAATTAACCAAGCGCGTAAATATTTATTTGGGCTTGAAAAACATTTAGAGCTATTAGCCCAAAACCCCTATATAGGTATAAGTATAAATAAAGCAAAGCATAACTATTTACTTAGTTTGTATGTCAGTCATACGATTTTATATAAAGTTATTGACGAAGGCATTTATATAGCAAGGGTTTTGCATAAAAACCGTGATATTAAAAGGCACATTTAACCCTTGCCCACACCCCCTAAACCTTTATAAATAGGCTATGAGTAGTAATCAGCAGCAGACGGCAGAAATCATCCCTATTTCGATAGAAAAGGAGATGAAATCATCTTACCTAGATTACGCGATGAGCGTAATTGTTAGCCGTGCTATACCAGATGTACGCGATGGCCTAAAACCAGTGCAGCGCCGCATACTTTACGCAATGTATGAAAGCGGTAATGATTACAATAAACCTTACCGTAAATCAGCCCGTATCGTTGGTGATGTAATGGGTAAATATCACCCGCATGGTGATAGCGCAATTTACGATGCGCTTGTGCGTATGGCACAACCATTTAGCATGGGCGCTACGTTAATTGATGGCCAGGGTAACTTTGGTAGTATCGATAATGACCCAGCAGCTGCCATGCGTTATACGGAATCCCGCATGGAAAAGTTAGCCCATAAGCTAACTGATGATTTAGATAAAGATACGGTTAATTTTCAGGCTAATTACGATGGTAATGAGCAAGAGCCAACAGTATTACCAGCGCTTTATCCTAACCTTTTAGTAAATGGTACGGGTGGTATTGCCGTTGGTATGGCAACTAATATCCCTCCGCACAACCTAGGTGAGGTTATAGATGCCTGTATAGCATATATAGATAATAACGATATCACAGTTGATGAAATGCTGGAGATTGTACCAGGTCCTGACTTCCCCACTGGTGGTAAAATCTTAGGTGTGCTTGGTAGCCGCAGTGCAGTTACTACTGGGCGTGGTAGTGTTATCATGCGTGGTAAAACCCATTTTGAGCAGGTAAATAAACGCGAGGCGGTAATAATTACGGAGATACCATACCAGGTAAATAAAGCCCGCATGGTTGAAAAAATCGGTGAGCTAGTACGTGATAAAAAGATTGAAGGCATAGCTGATTTACGTGATGAATCTGATAAATCGGGCATCCGTGTAGTTGTTGAATGTAAAAAAGATGCAGTGCCGGATGTGGTACTTAACCAGCTATTCCATTTAACTCCGCTACAAACTAGCTTTGGCGTTAACATGCTGGCTCTGGATAATGGCCGCCCTAAGCAGCTAAATTTACGTGATGTAATTATTAGCTTTATCAACTTTAGGGAGGAGGTGATCACCCGCCGTACTAACTACCTACTAGGTAAAGCTCGTGATAAAGCGCATATTTTAATTGGCCTTGCTATGGCAATTGCCGATATTGATAGAGTTATTGCTATTATCAAAGCAGCGCCAAATACAAGTGTAGCTAAAGAAAACTTAATGGCAGAGCTATGGAACGTAGGTGACGTAGAGCCATTAATTAAGCTAGTAGGTGATAGTGCTAATATAATTGTAGATGGTAAGTGTAAGTTTACTGAGGCACAGGCAAGGGCCATACTAGATATGCGCTTAGGTAAACTTACTGGCCTAGAGCGTGATAAAATAGATGATGAGCTAAAAGAGCTAGCAGAGGAGATAAACCGCTATTTAGATATCTTACAAAATCGCCAGACTCTAATTGCACTAATGAAGGCGGAGCTAATTGCAGTTAAGGATGAGTTTGCCGTACCTCGCCGTAGCCAGATAGAGCTTAGCGAATTTGAACAAGATATTGAAGACTTAATCCAAGTAGAGGATATGGTGGTTAGCGTTACCCAACGTGGCTATATTAAACGCGTACCACTAAGTGTGTATCGTGCGCAAAAACGTGGCGGTAAGGGCCGTGCTGGCGTTAATATGCGTGATGAGGAGGACGTAGCAATAAAAGTATTTGCTACTACCACCCATACACCGCTACTATTTTTTAGCAACACAGGTATGTGCTACCAAAGTAAGGTTTATAAATTGCCACTTGGTAGCCCAACTAGCCATGGTAAGGCGTTGGTTAATTTGTTCCCACTAGATGAGGGTGAAAAAATTACCCAAATTATGCAAATGCCAGAGGATACTGAGCAGTGGGATGATATGGGTATAATTTTTGCTACGCAAAATGGTAACATCCGCCGTAATAGCCTTACGGATTTTAAAGATATCCGCAGTAATGGTAAAATTGCAATTAGGCTGGATGAGAGCGATAAGCTAATTGGCGTTAAACCATGTAGTGATGGTGAGCATATATTTTTAGCTGCTAAATCTGGCCAGGCTATGCGCTGCCCAGTAGATGCTGTGCGCGTGTTTAAAAGCCGTACCAGTGATGGCGTAAGAGGGATGAAGTTAAAGGATGGCGATAAAATTGTATCCCTATCTATCATTAAAGGCATTGAGGCCGATATTGAAACCCGTGATACCTACCTTAAAATACCAAGTGATATACGTATGAAGTTAGCACGCGATAATGGTGCTGAATTTATAAGTGAGGTAGAGCCTGAGATTTTAAGTGCATTAAGTGAAGCTAAAATTTTAGAGCTAGCCCAAAATGAGGACTTTGTCCTTAGCATTACTGAAAACGGCTTTGGTAAGCGTAGCTCTGCTTATGAGTATCGCACAACTAACCGCGGCGGTAGCGGTGTTGTTAACATTGTAACTAATGAGCGCAATGGTATGGTTGCTGGGTGCTTCCCTATCTGGGAGGATATGGAGATATTAGTAGTAACCGATAAAGGTAAACTAATCCGCTGCCCAATTGATGATGTACGCGTTGCAGGGCGTGCTACACAAGGTGTTACAGTATTAAAAACTGCTGATGATGAAACAGTAGTATCAGCAAGTATTGTAGATGCAGATAATGATGAAGAAGACGATGAAAATGAGCAAGATGCTCAATCATCACAGGAAGATACTGAGTAGTAGCTTTTTAATTGTCCGCTTTGTCAGAGGCGGGCAATCTTACCAGCTAATCACCTAAAAATTGACATTACCCGCAAGGATATATAGGGCTGATACGTCATATATAAAAAAGCATGGATACACAACAAGAGCAAGAATTGATTGCAAAGGCAATCCATGGCGATAGAGACGCTTTTGCTTTGCTTTTACAAGAGCATTATATGACAATTTATAAAATAGTATATAAATGGTGCGGCAATAAAGATAATGCCGAGGATATAGCGCAAGAGGTATGCATAAAACTAGGGCGCGCTATTAAAGGTTTTAAAATGCAAAGTGCATTTACTAGCTGGGTATATAGTATAACCTTAAATACAGTGCGTGATTTTGCCCGTAAGCAAAAGCACCATGTAGATATTAATATGGCAGAGCATGTAGTAGATGATACTAATATAAAGCCAGAGGATATAGATGAGATTAACCACTTGTGGCAGGCAGTACAGCAATTACCAGATAACCAGCGTGATGCAGTAATGCTAGTTTACAGCCAAGAGCTAAACCATAAACAAGCAGCAGATATTATGAATTGCGCAGAGGGGACGGTATCGTCTTACATACATAAGGCAAAAAAGAGATTACAAAAAATGGTAGGTGAACAGGGAGGTTATTTTGCAGGATAATAAGCTACATAAACTTAGTAAAATAAAAGCCCCAGCACCGCATGAGGATGCACAGCGCCATGCTATAAATGCAGCGCTAAATGCGTTTGAGGAGCAAGAACAAACTAAAGCCCAAACAGCGCCTGAAAAAGAAATTACAAAAAAAACGCAAGGATCTTGGAACCCGTTGCGTCTTATCCATAGAGCAAACAACAAACTATGGAGTAATATTATGAAAAAGAGATTTATAACAGGCACAGCATTAGCATCAGTTTTGGCCATTGTAATGGTTGGTACTATCCCACAAGATGGGTTTTTGAGGGATGCTGATACAAACTTAGACAATACTTACCAATCAATTGGTTCTGCTTTACAGTCGCCAGCAGGAAGGAAGAGCAATGATGGAACAGTATACATGACTATGCCAAAAATAAAGAGAGTAGAGTCTAGAAGTGCTAATGATATTTTAGGTAATAAATCTGATAGAAATGTTGGAAGAGTGTATAAAAAGGCAAAACTATCTTTACCAGCATATAGCCCTCCTAAGCCAGCACATTGGAATAGTTATGCAAATAATAATGCTGATTATGAAATGGCGCCACAACGCAATAACGATAAATTTGTAGGCAAAGCACAAAACCCTATCAAACTAGTTACTAAGGAGCCAGTTTCTACATTTTCGGTTGATGTAGACACAGCATCCTATACCTATATGCGTAAAAGCATAAATAATGGGAGTTTACCAAGTGCAGATGCAGTGCGTATTGAGGAGCTAATAAATTATTTTGATTATAATTATGAGCTACCAAAAACAGCCCAGCAGCCGTTTCAACCGACGGTGGCTATTTACCCAACACCATGGAATACAAATACTAAACTAATGCATATAGGCATTAAGGGGCATGATATAATACCGACCGAAAAACCAAAAGCTAACTTAGTATTTTTGTTGGATGTATCTGGCTCTATGAGTGCACAAAATAAATTACCATTATTAAAAAGCGCATTTAAAATGATGGTAGAAAATTTAAGTGAAGATGACACCGTATCTATAGTAACTTATGCAGGGCGTGCTGCTACAGTATTGGAGCCAACTAAAGTTGCTAATAAACAAGCTATAATTAATGCACTAGATAACTTAAAATCTGGTGGTAGTACTGCGGGCGCACAAGGTATTAAAACAGCCTATGATTTAGCCCAGCAAAATTACGATGAAGATGGCGTTAACAGAGTAATACTCGCTACTGATGGTGATTTTAACGTAGGTATAACTAACCGCGATGAGCTTAAAAAATATATTGAGAAAAAGCGCAAAAGCGGAGTGTTTTTATCCATATTAGGGTTTGGTATGGGTAATTATAATGATGCCCTAATGCAAACTTTAGCTCAAAATGGTAATGGTAATGCAGCTTATATTGATAACCTAAACGAGGCCCGCAAAGTACTAGTTGATGAGGCAGGATCTACCCTATTTACCATAGCTAAAGATGTAAAATTACAGGTAGAGTTTAACCCTAATTTAATTAGTGAATATCGCCTAGTAGGGTATGAAACCCGTATGCTAAACCGTGAGGATTTTAATAATGATAAGGTTGATGCAGGCGATATAGGCTCTGGCCATAGTGTAACTGCAATTTATGAGATTACTCCTAAAGGGGCCAAAGGTAGCGTAGATGAATTGCGCTATCAAAAAGAGCAGGAGGTTAAAACCACTGAATCAGGTGCTTTTAATGATGAATATGCATTTTTAAAAATGCGCTACAAACTGCCTAATGAGGATGTAAGTAAATTAATCAAATCACCTGTTACTAAAGAGGTAGAGTTTAATGATATTGCAAAGGCAAATAGCGAGATTCGTTTTGCTGCAAGTGTAGCAGCCTTTGGGCAAAAACTAAAAGGTAGTGTGTATGCTGAGGATATCTCTTATGATGAGATAATCAAACTAGCTAGCAATGCAAAAGCGTCAGACAAGTTTGGTTACAGAGCAGAGTTTGTTAACCTAGTAAGATTAGCCAAGGCTTTGAAGTAGGGTGTAGGGCAAGAGGTAATATTGCCTCTTGCCCTTTCTTATCAAACTATAAATTAGCCTTTTAGCCAAAATCAGGTTATAAGCCCGCGCATGAAGGAAATACGCAATATCGCCATTATCGCCCACGTTGATCATGGTAAAACAACCCTAATAGATAGCTTACTACAGCAATGTGGTACATTTCGTGAAAATCAACAAGTAGATGAGCGCGTTATGGATAGTAACGATTTGGAGAAGGAGCGTGGTATTACCATCCTGGCCAAATGTACTTCTATTAAATGGAGCGATATACGTATTAATATTATTGATACCCCAGGCCATGCCGATTTTGGTGGCGAGGTGGAGCGCGTGCTATCTATGGCAGATGGCGTAATATTACTAACTGACGCAGCAGAAGGCCCAATGCCACAAACTAAGTTTGTACTAGGTAAAGCCCTAGCGCAAGGCCTTAAGCCAATGGTGGTAATTAATAAGGTAGATAGGCCCGATGGCCGCCCAGATGAGGTAGTAGACGAGGTGTTTGATTTATTTGCAGCCCTGGATGCAAATGAGGAGCAGTTGGACTTTCCTATCCTTTATGCATCTGGCCGTGATGGTTGGTGCGTTAAAGAGCTAGACGATGAGCGCAAAGATTTAACCCCAATGTTAGAGCTAATAGTAAACCATGTGCCGCAGCCACAGGTAGAAAAAGACGCCCCGTTTAAAATGCTAGCAACATTGCTAGAGAGTGACCCATTTTTAGGCCGTATATTAACTGGCCGTATTGTTAGTGGCACGGCAGAAATCAACATGCCAATTAAAGCCCTAAACTTAAAGGGCGAAACGGTAGAGCAATGCCGCCTAACTAAATTGCAAACATTCTCAGGTGTGGAGCGCGTACCTGTAGATAAAGCCGTTGCTGGTGATATTATCTCGGTAGCTGGTATTACCGATGCTAGTGTGGCAGATACATTATGCGATGTTAGTGTAACAGAGCCTGTGCAATCCACCCCGATTGACCCACCAACAATGGCTATAACCATTAGTGTTAACGATAGCCCATTTGCTGGGCAAGAGGGCAAAAAAGTTACCAGCCGTGTAATATTAGATAGGCTAATGGCAGAGGCAGAAACCAACGTAGCCATAACCGTAACCCGCACCCCAAATGGTGAGGCGTTTGAGGTAGGCGGCCGCGGTGAGCTACAGCTAGGTGTACTAATAGAGACTATGCGCCGTGAGGGTTTTGAGATGAGTGTATCCCGCCCACGTGTTTTATTTAAAGAGATAAATGGTGAGCTACATGAGCCAATGGAAGAGGTAGTAGTAGATGTAGATGATGAGTTTAGCGGTAGCGTGGTAGAAAAGATCAGCAACCGTAAAGGCGTGATGACAGATATGCGCCCCTCTGGTGGTGGTAAAACTCGTATTACATTTTTAGCACCATCACGTGGCCTAATTGGTTATCAGGGTGAGTTTTTAACCGATACTAGAGGTACAGGTATAATGAACCGCCTATACCATAGCCATGAGCCACATAAGGGTAAAATTGAGGGACGCCGTAATGGTGCGCTTATTAGTATTGGCCAGGGCGAGGCAGTAGGTTACGCGCTATTTAACCTGCAAGATCGCGGCATTATGTTTGTTGCACCACAAGATAAAATCTACACAGGTATGATAGTAGGTGAGCATAACCGCGATAATGATTTAGAGATCAACCTATTAAAAGGTAAGCAACTTACTAATGTACGCGCATCTGGTAGTGATGAGGCTATTAGGCTAACCCCACCTAAAAAGATGACATTAGAGGAGATGATATCCTACATACAAGATGATGAGCTTGTAGAGGTAACGCCTAACAATTTACGCCTACGTAAAGCTGAGCTAGATAGCAACGAGCGCAAAAAACAAAGTAGAGCTAATAAGGGATAGTTAAAAACTACAAGCAAGCTAATTTGTTGCTGTAGTTTTTTGCTTCCGCTTTTGTCTATACACTAAGAATGCTAGCAAAAAGCCTGTTAGCAAAATAAACACACCAACATAAACTGTTGAATAGCTAGTAATATCTGATTTGTATTCCTCTTTATTTAGGATGGCGAATTTTGGTCTTTTATCCCAGTGTAGCACCTCTAATGAACCAGCCAGATTATTACTTTTTGGGTTTTTAAGAGAGAACTTAATTTTTGGACGAATATTGTAATCCTCTTTAGAGACTTTTACTTTAATACTTTGGCCTAACTTCTGGCCATCAAGGATTGCCATATTAAGGTAGTAGTCTGTTGTTTTAGTTCTCCTTCTTTTACCTGTGCGACGTTCATCTGTATTTCTATACATTATTTTAGCAGGCTTAACTTTTGCATTTTCTAAAAACTCTTTGCCGCTATCAACCTCTTTTAAACCCTCGCTGATACCAAATGCGCCACCAATAATTAATAATATTGACGTTATGATTAATATTATATTTGTAGCTTTAGGATATTTTTTAATGAATGCGTCGCCTTTATACATAACGGATGTTTATTTAAGTTTTGTTGTTTTGTAAAGATTGTAGGTTTTAAGTTAAATTTATTTTTGAAAATAAATTTTCAGCAACATCATTTTGCGTTGCATCTGCATTTATAACCTCAATACGTTGATGCTCTGTGGCTAGGTTTAAAAAGCCCTCACGTATTTTATTATGAAACCCCAACCCCATCTCATCAAATCTATTGGTATCACCGCGTTGTTTAGCACGCTCTAATGCTATATCCACCGGCATATCTAGTAAAAATGTTTTATCTGGCCAAAAGTCGCCTAGTAATAAATTATGTATACTATAGATGGATTCTTTTTCTATCCCTTGTACATATCCTTGATAAACTAAACTACTATCAGCAAATCTATCACATAATACATATTTGCCTTTAGATAATGCTGGTTTAATCAAATTTTCTACATGGTCTTTACGAGCGGCATAAATTAACATTAGCTCTAAGTCTGAGGTAATATTAGAGCTGTTAAGTAAAACATCACGAATATCCTCTGCAATTTTAGTGCCTCCTGGCTCACGTGTTACACGCACCTCTTTACCTTGTGTTTGCAAATATTGTGCCAGTAATTGTATTTGCGTGGACTTGCCAGTGCCTTCACCTCCCTCAAACGTAATAAACATGTTTTAGATATAGTGTGGCTTATGAGGTTGAGTCAAATTGTAATAACTCTAATTAAACTCGATTGAGAATACATTGTTAGATTCATCTAGACTAAATTGAATATCATTACCAAAATAGCTTGATGTACTAATGCTAACTGTTGAGCCTATATCATTTTCTAAAGTGATTAGGTTATTTACATCTGTCATTTCAAAATTATCAGGGTCTATTTTTATTAGCACTTTATCACCTGCACTAACTCGAAAAACTTCATTTTCTTCAACCGTAGTATTAATACTGCTATTAAGATCAAATATTAGTGTGTCATTGCCATTACCAGCTTGAACATAATCATTACCTTTTCCGGCCCATATGGTAGCACCGCCCTCACCGATAAATATGTTATCGTTGCCAGCGCCAGTATAAACTGTGCTATGCCCTGATCCAGTTGACACTAAATCATCACCCGTGCCAGTATGCCCTTTTGCAGATTCACCAATTGCAACGATATCGTTACCACTACCAAGGGCAAAGAAGTCATTCCCATCACCTGTAAAGATAACATTGTCACCCAAATAATCGTATATTTTATCATTACCAGCGCCGGCTTCTACGTAATCGTTACCCTCTTTACCGTTTATAGTATCGTTACCCAGCCCTGCAAAGATAGAGTCATCTAGCTCTGTTCCAGAAATTAGGTTGTCTAAATTCTTAGCTTGAACAATATCAACACGTATCGCGCCATTAGGTAATTTTGTGGTTGCTAGTTCAATGTCGTAAGCATTTTCAGCATACATATTTACTGTTGAGCCAGAAGCACTATCAGTAAAAGTAAAGCCGCCATGGTCATCAGCAATTGGCTCTAGAGTATATTGCCAATTCTCGGCTGGTTTTATAATTAGTTTATCGCCAATCTCTAAGTTATGAACATTATTAGTTTCCTCAGACTGATCATTAAACCTAAATACTATCGTATCATTTTGTCCTAGTCCGCCAAAAATATCGTCATTACCACTACCAGCATCAACAAAATTATTTACAATAGGTGTGCCTGATTCTTGAATGCTACGCCCTAAATTAATGTAGTCATCACCACTGCCAGCAAATATTCTATCAGATCCTGAATCGGTTAGGATACGATCATCTCCTGCGCCAGATACAATTAAATTATTACCATTATACACTAATATATAATCATCGCCGCCGCCACTTGCGATAGTATCATTACCGTCTCCAGCTAATATAGCGTCGTCACCATCACCTAGATGAACAATATCATTGCCGTCTCCAGCAACCACAAGATTATTACCTAGTAAATCAAAGATTCTATCATTACCAGTTCCGCTATATATTTTATCATTACCAGCTTTACCATTGATTGTGTCATCACCACCGTTTGTTTGTATAAGGTCATGAGCATAATCTAGCCCCCTAACAATATCGTTTTCATCACCAGTGGTTATGGTATTTTGAATAAATTCAAAAGGAGTATCTGTTAGTTTTATTGATAATAATATAGGCCCAAATTGATGTGAGACTGCACTATCAATATATAAATTATTACTATAAGCTGTGGTAATATTAATTTGTGATCCATCTGCTAAATCTTTTAAAATATAACTACTGTCAGAGGTTGGAGTTATTTCATATCCGCCACCTACTTTAACAATTAAGTAATCCTCTTTACCTAGATTTTCTACTGTAGTTTGACGAGGCTGATCATGATTAGCTAAATTTATAAAAATTTCGTCTTTAGAGTCGCCAGCGATAATAGTGTCATTACCATACTCTGAATAAACGCTGTTTAGTATATTCTCTGTACCTACTAGGTTACTTATATCATCTTGGCTTGCAATTTGTTTTAGATACTCTTCGTTAAGAGTATTATCAGCATTTAATGCTGATATGGTGCCAAGTTTTACATAGTCATTACCTTGGTCTGTATTAATTATCGTACCAAAATCAGTATTATTAATTTCAAGTGTATCATCACCATCTCCCATATCAAAATAGGTTTGAGTAGTCATAGTATCATGTAGTAAAAAACCTCCTATGTTTTTAACTACTATGGTGTCATCGTCACTACCGCCGTTTACATACTGTATATTGCTGGCTCCATCTCTAATAGTAATATTGTCATTACCTTGGCCAGTTTGGATGCTTCTTGCTGGATAAAGATCATGAAAAGATGACCACTGCATGTAACCACCAAAATCTACGATATCGTTACCATAGCCTGTATTTATGGCCCCATCTATTGTTGAATAATTCTCAAAAATTATCCAATCATCTCCTTCACTAGTGTTTATATGTGCAGAAAATTTTACTCCTGTAGATAAATCATCCCCACCTTTAATGGTAATTTTATCGTTATCACCACCTGATAGGTATTCATAATTATCTCTACTTTGTGAGTAGTTTTCGGTAAAGATAATTTCGTTATATGTCATAGTAAATATTTTTGTATTTGGGTGCTACAAGGTAAGCAAAAGTTAACTTTTTGTCAAAGCATGCATAATCAATTGCATTATCAACGTTTTTAGCTATTTTACGAGGCAATTATGCCAAGTTTAAAAGATCTTAAAAACCGTATTGATAGCGTAAAAAATACGCAAAAAATCACTAAGGCCATGAAGATGGTAGCAGCTGCTAAGTTGCGTCGCGCGCAAGAGCGTGCTGAGCAAGCAAGGCCATATACGCAAGGCATTAGCGGTATGTTGCATAGCTTACTAGAGGCTACTGCGGTTACAGATTCTACATCGCCATTATTAACCGGTACAGGTGCTGATAAAACCCATCTACTAGTAGTTGCCACATCTGATAGAGGCTTATGTGGTGGTTTTAACAGCTCTATCATTAAAGCAGTTGTAAAACGTATTGAATGGCTGGAAGAGCGCGGTAAAACTGTAAAACTACTATGTGTAGGAGCTAAAGGTGGTGAAGTGCTAAAGCGTAATTATAACCATCTAATTATAGGGCATATTAATGGCCTTAGCCGTAAGCAATATACATATGAAGAAGTATCCGAAATTGCCGATAAGATTGTAGAACGTTTCAATAACGGTGAGTTTGATGTGTGTACGGTATTTTATAACCGCTTCAAATCTGCCATGACGCAAATTGTTACCCCTAATCAGATTATCCCGTTAGATAAAGATGCTGACGAGGAATATGCTAGTGAGGAATCTACGGATTATGAATATGAACCTAGTAAGGTTGAAATTATAGATGAGCTAGTAAGCAAAAATATTGCTGTGCAAATATATCATGGTTTACTTGAAAACTCAGCTAGTGAGCAAGGCGCACGTATGACAGCAATGGACAACGCTACCCGTAATGCAGGGGAGATGATTAAAAAGCTAACCTTGCAATATAACCGTACGCGTCAGGCTGCTATTACTACTGAGCTGACAGAGATTATCTCTGGCGCTGAGGCGTTGTAATTACCCTCTATAGTTAATAGCTTAACCCAACTTTACCACATGCCCCATTTTGCGGCCTACTCTGGCCTCACGCTTAGCATAGGTGTGTGTTTTAGTATTTGGTTGGTTTAGATGTTGTTCAATATCATGTATCTCATCACCTAATATATTTATCATTTCGGCCTTACTATGTTGCGCAGTGTTGCCCAGTGGTAAATTTGTTATAGCACGTAAAAACTGCTCAAACTGGCTGGTGATACAGGCATCTATAGTATAATGCCCGCTATTATGTGGGCGCGGAGCTAGCTCATTTACTAGCAAATCATCACCGCATACAAACATTTCTACTGCTATTAACCCTATTAAGCCAATTTCATCAGCTATTTTAATAGCAATTTGCTTAGCTTTTTTTGATAAATCATCACTAATTTGGGCGGGGGCAATAGTTTGGCGTAAAATATGGTTTTCATGGATGTTTTCCACTGGCTCATAACATGCAGTATCACCAGATTTATTACGTGCTACTATAACTGAAATCTCTTTTTCAAAAACCACTATACTCTCAAGTATAAGCTTATTATCAGCTAGTTTATTGTAAGCTGCCTCACACTCATTAGGAGCATTTATTTTTACTTGGCCTTTGCCATCATAGCCTTGCTCGGCTGTTTTTAGTATGGCTTTACCACCAAATTGCGCCACGCCATTTTGTAAGTCTGCTAGTGATTTTATGTCTATAAAATCAGCAGTTTTAATGCCGATATTATTAATAAAGGTTTTCTCACGCAGGCGATTTTGGCAAATTTTTAATACCTCAATGCTTGGGGCAATTGGCTTTTTATCAGATAAATATTCCGCTGTTGTAAGAGGGATATTTTCACTCTCGTAAGAGATAATATCTACCAAATCAGCAAATTTATCTAACGCGTTATAATCACTACAATCGGCAATAATATTTTGGCAAATACCAGTTGTTGGGCTAGAGCTTTCAGGTGTTAGGCAGATAACTTTTAGGTCTAATGGTGCAGCTGCTAAAGCTGTCATCCTACCAAGTTGGCCGCCGCCTAATATGCCTATAGTTTTATAATTCATGTTATGGCAATATAATTATTTATTATTTTTTTGCGAGGGTAATTTAACTTACCTAGCGTCTAGTATCACCATTTGCCGCATATGTGCGCACCCTTTGGGTCGATCAAGCGCGTATGCGCTTGAAAGGGTGTGCATCTCAATTTAATTGATCAAAGATCAAAGAAATTGAGGGTGAGAATATATTAATAGTATCATTAGGCTCGCAAAGTTAAATTGCTCTAAGACAAGCTCTAAAAACTTTATAGCTCATCATTATTAATCTTGTCTGTCTGTCGAGCTCTAAACTCAATAATTTTTGCGCTTACACTTGCATCAGACAAGCCAACAATTTGTGCAGCTAACAAGCCAGCATTTTTAGCGCCTGCTACACCTATAGCTAATGTACCGACTGCAATACCTGCAGGCATTTGCACTATAGAGAGTAAACTATCCATACCATCTAGTGCTTTGCTTTGTACAGGCACACCGAGCACTGGCAAATGCGTCAGGCTAGCCACCATGCCCGGTAAATGCGCAGCACCGCCAGCACCAGCAATAATTACTGAGTATTGCTCATGCGCTTTTTTAGCAAAATCATACATTTTTTCAGGAGTACGGTGAGCCGAAATAATCTGTTTGTCATATGCAACGCTTAGTTCATCTAAGATATTTGCGGCGTTTTCCATAGTTGGCCAGTCTGATTTACTGCCCATTATAATTGCTACTTTTGTCATAATATAGTTAATCAAATTAATTTCCAGCTGCCCTATGGGTTACGGCTAAAATTGCCTTGGCTCTTTTAAAACCAGCTTGATAGTATCCCGATACAACCATGCG
>Ga0163111_10000304_pt1 | contig 29647 bp, 17 predicted proteins | sample CRUFie1St18metaG_FD_109645 | JGI IMG/M metagenome (GOLD analysis project Ga0163111, IMG submission 109645) | Marine microbial communities from the Costa Rica Dome - CRUD Field 142mm St18 metaG | ecosystem: Environmental > Aquatic > Marine > Oceanic > Photic zone | place: Costa Rica: the Eastern... | reverse complement strand
CTTTGTTCTTAAGGTCGGCCCAGTTCTGTTCCTTGTTGGGTTCCATGTAACTGATGTACACGAAGTCTAGGTCGCTTACTCTCGTTCTATCTGCCATGTGACTCCCCCTTCCGTTACTCCCTTAGGCCAGTGTATGTCGTCGTCTTGGAACACGTATCCTTTTTCTGCCTTTATCAGTGTCTTGTGTTGTGTTTTTAATTTTGGTGGTGGCTTTACTGTTATCTCACCGTCCTTGATGATGAGGTTATCTTCGCCCTGTTTCATTGCCCATTTCTTTTTCTCTAGGGATACCTCGTAGTCCTTGCCTTCCACTTTCACAAAGAACTTCTTTGGTTCCCTCTTGGGCATATGTTTCAGTGCATCAAATATATTTGTCATGTAACTCCTTGTCGTAGTAGTGCCATACCCTGGATACTCTCTTTTCACCCAAATATATGCTGTCGCCTGTCCTGTTGGTGTACAAGTAATTGTTTTGATCTCGTTTATCAAGCAAACCGTTTATTCCTGGCTTGTGGTGTAGGAACTTGAACCATTCGTAGTCTATCAGTTTGTTGTTTGTTGGATCCATCAATCTATAGGCAAGTGCGTACACAACATCAGTGCTGGGATAGGTGTCATGACAGTTTATCAGCATCTTTGTTTTGACATCATTCCAGTTAGTTGTTATGTCCTCTGCCAGATTAAAAAATTTTTGTGCCCATTTACTTCTCCTAAAATAAATCATTCCGTTATAAATGTTTGGTAGATGGTTTCTCACAAATAGGTTTCTGTAAGGTGATTGCTTGACTACTTGGTCTTTGTAATTTCTACAATCAACACTGAACACAAGATCATGTTGCCATAAGTGGTACCACCACCAATCAGTGTTTGTGGTCCACAGCATATCACTTTCGAGTTTGATTGTGTGCGTGAAAGGTGTTACTGAAAATGCTTTGTATTCATTTGCCCATTTCATTCCATGGTCAGCACTGTTGTCATCACCTAATACTTTGACTACATCAACAGACTCATGTTCAAATTTGCTCTTTTGATCTGTTACTACACAAATTTTATTTTCCTTGTTGTATTTCTTTATGCTCTCAGCAAGTTTTATAGATAACTCCACGTAGTCCGTTTTTTCATTATTTTGTGCAAACCATAGGAATCCTTTAGACATACATCAACTCCTTGTTAAGCACATGAACATCCTGGTCTTCGGTGTAGTTTATGTTGTCCTTGTACTGCCATGCAACACCGGTATCTGTAAACTTTACGATTTTACAATCAGGTGGTAATGTGGGCAGTCGTATTGGCAATGTATCGTAATTGATGAACCCGTTGGCCTGTTCTAATGCTATTGCAAAAGCATAATCATTCCGGAAATTTTTTCCATACACCCTGTATAATTCATTGAAGTATGCGTAATACTTTTTAACATACTTGACCATGTCAAAGATACGTTTGGCTTTTGCTCCTTTTCGGAAGACAAGCACTGTGGCCCATACCATGTCTATCATGCTCCAACGTCTGTGATCAAAACTGTTTCTGTTGGTCAAATCAAATGCTTGTTTGGACACTAGGAAATCGTAATCTGCGTCTAGGAACTGCCTAAGATTATCTGTGAACGGAAAATAGTCTATGTCGATCACTAGTGTTGTGTCATAGGGTGACAGTTCATAGGCCATGTGCCTGTCCACGTTACGCCATTGCTTATTGTTCTTTGTGTTGCCCAACTCTGGTTCAATTAATTTATAATTGATGAATCCCAGTGGCTTGATCCTTTTGTAAGTTTCAATATCTGTTACAACAGTAATTTCTAATTTTAGGTTTCTATTACACAACTCAACACAACGTTCAAGCACCTTGTGGTACTTTGTTTCAGGTGTGTCAAAACAGAATAATAGGATGCCTTTAGTCATTTCTCTTTGCAAATGTTTTTGACATTTGATGATATGATTTCATGGCCTCCTGGTTTCTTTCTATTAACACGTGAAGAAACTCTTTTGAGTCTGAGATTTCAACCGGATTATTGTTTGTGTCTAGAATGTAGAACGGTGAAGAATGAACTTCTTCTAAGGTTTTCACTAGATTGATTGTTTGGGCATCTGCACGAAAGATGTGTTCTTGGTAAACCACCACAAGTCTCGAATGTGCTTTCTCCAGTGCGTTACGTTTGGCAACTGCAACATCGAATGAAAGGTCAGATTCCTTCTTTAAAGAGCCAATATCCATAATACAATTATACTGTAATTATGGTGGTTTTGCAACACCTTAAAAATTTATTTTGGCTGTCTGATACCGTATGCTAAAAGCACACCACGTGGCACGTTACCTGTGTAAACCAAACTGTGTACGAACCTACGATTGTTTATGAATATGGGTTTGCTGACGTCTAGCAGTCCTACATTTTTAAATTTGAATCTGATCTCTTCTGCGTTTCCAGACAGCACAAAGTACAACTGTGTTGGTCCATCTATGATACTTTTGCCGTCCTCATAAGTGAAATCATCCATGTGTATGGGAAGTACGGAATTTGGCTGTAACTCCACGTACTGCATCTGTAATATTTCTGTGAAGCCAAAACTTATCATGGTATCCCTCAACTTCTTGTTCTTGATTTGCTCTACTTTTATTGTCGGAAGTACAGGTTGCTGTTTTAGTGACCTACACTGTCCTTGTCCATAAAACTTTGTGTCTATGAACTGTAGGTCCTCACTAAGATCTATATCTGTATCTACATCACCTTGGTGTTTGATGTATGGCAAGGCGTGGAAATTGTCCTTGTGATACCAATGTGGACCTTCTCCATTGGCGAAGAATTGTTTGACACTGTATGGTATGAAGTCTCCTTGCACTTCGACGTTCCAACTTTCTGTAATTAAATATTTGTCTGGCAAACTCTTGAATCTTAATAGGTCATCTTGTGCTATACATTCTGCTATTCTTGAAAAAAACTGTGCTGGATCTCCGTGTAACCAAATCTCATAACCGTCTACTGTGTTGATGCCTGAATTGAGACAGTGTCTAATAGACTCCCCACCTATTTTTATGTCTGTGATGTCATGCCTTTTTAGATTGATGTAACACTTATGCCAAGAATGTGGCATGTTGATTGTCCCAGATTGTGAGATTGTGTTGCCATCTAGTCCTACACATTTAAAACTTGCGTCGACCTTAGTTAATATCTGTACCTGCATAGGCAATATTTAATTGCACAAACAGTCAGTTGTAAATTATTACGATGTTGAGTTCGAAACTTCTGCGTTTGAAGCCGATTGAATGTTTGAAGCCAAACCTTGTGCGTTGGTTGGGAATTCTTCGATCAACGCTAAAGTCATCCTTGGTGCTTCATTAGGATTTGCTGGTACACTGTTTAGGTTACCAGAGGTAAAAGTGTCATCAGCCGCCGCGTCTGTTGAGACCATCTTGATAGTGATTACCGTTGCCGTGGCCGGAGCCGCGTCTAACTTGGCAAATATCTCAACTGTATTTGACGTGTAACCTGAGTTATCTGAAGTCAATTTAAGTAATGTGACGTAACTTGTTGATATGTCAAAAAAGCCATTTGCCAGACCGTTAGTTGTAAGTGTCTCGCCTGAACCTGATCTTGTTGTTGCGTGTGCACCAAAGTCTAGGTTACCCACTGCTGTGGTTGTTAGGTCATTGAACACAGTGTCCTTGTCTCCGTCGATACCTGTAACGCAAGTAGGATCTATCCTGATGCTACCGCCTGCGTTGAAGAATGCCCTACAAGTGGCACTGTTTGCAAATGTTACAGATCTCTCAATAGTTGAAGTACCGTTCCATGTTGCCGCGTTTGTAGACGAGCCTATTGCGTTTGTTGAAAGTGCTGTGGCTCCTGTTGAACCTGCCGCTACTGCCGCCGCCAAGTTGGCTAGGTCAGTTATTAATGCTGATCTGATCGCAATGGTGTCACCTGCTGAAACTGATGATGCTGTAATAGAAACGTTTGTGTGGTTGGCAATGTTATCCATTCCTGTGAATAATGAGTTCCAGTGTGACGCATTGACCGTGTCTCCTGCTGAAACTGTTGAAATCGTAGATTGGTTCAAACCATAGTTTGACGCACCTGGTCCCGCGAAATGGTTGTATCCGAATGGACTTGTACTGTTGTTGACGAAAGCGTTGTACTCGTCATCTAAAATTGTATCACCTGCTGAATATGCCATATTGTTATTTAACCCCTATTACGCATTCTGTTAATGCTGTTTCTTTGTTGTATTTATCCTTGATCAGCCTACCCAGTGTGTTAAAAGCGGTACATTCCTCTAACTCGGCGATCCTTGCTTCACCGTTTCCGGCTGACACAACACGGTCTCCCGCTTTGCCTGTGCCCTGTAATTTAACAAAAACACGTCCTTTTAGTGCTACCATGGGGTGTGAATCATTGTTTCCCGCCTGAGCATTCATCAAAAACGCTGGTGAATCCGAAATGACCCCAAATACTTGATCACAAAGTTCTTTGTTGCACTTGGTTATCTCTGCATGTCCGCCTAGCATCACCACATCTCCCACTTCTGTCTCACAATCCGCTTCATATCTCTCCGCCAAGTCTGCGTACATGGCCGATGTTGTTGTTGCGTGTATTACATTGGCCCTCACATCAACTAGTGTAGGTGCAGATAACTCGTCGTCTCCACCCCCAGACTTGAATGCTGTCCAGGCACCGCCTGCATTTCCGTAAGTTGTTGATCCATCGTCTGCAAAAGTCTCGTCCCATACCCAAAATAGGTCCTGTTCCGTGGCAGATGATACCGATCCTCTTTTTACCTTAAGTCCTGTGAACTTAGGTGTGGCCGCATTTGAAGAAATGTTCCTGTTCAATTCTATGATGTTGTCCTCAACAGAAAGTTTAGAAGTGTTCATTATCACCTGTGTGCCTCTAACAGTCAAGTTATCACAAGTGATGTCTCCGCCCTCTAGTATGTCGACACGTCCTCTGTTACCATCCAGATCCATTACTGTTCTAGTTCCACCAAACACAGTTGAATTTAATGTGAAACGAATATCACCATTATTTGTAGTGTTTGCTACTATGAAGTCATCACCCGACATAGACATGTTAATGTCCAGTCCTCCACCAAGTCTAATTCCTAGGTCGTTCTGTACAGTCAATCTACCTGTTGTTGTGTCATTGGCGTTTGATCTTAGATAGTTGGCCGCGGCAACTCCGCCCATTGCGTCTGTGTCTGTGGCTGTTCCTCTGAATTTTACTGCCGCAACCGCACTTGAAAGTTGTATACCTTGACCCACGTTGGCAAAACCTGCTGTGACTAATGCCTGTGCAGTTGTGTCTGTGGCACTTGGCGTGAAGGCCACGTCTGATACAACACCAACGACAGCATCATTGGCTATCAGTTTTAGATATGATTGGTTAACACCTGTGTCGTCAGGTGCAGTTTCTGGAATAACCTGTGTTACACCTGATCCCGCAACAGTTGTTGGTCCGATCAGCGTCCAATCTGCGCCGTTGTAGATATAAAACTGATTTGCGTTTGTGTCAAACCACTCATCACCCAACACAGCATTGGTTGGTTGTGCAGTTGAAGGGGTAGGTGATCCTACTGGTTTAAATTTTGTGCCATCATAGACGTTGATCTGTTTATTTGTTTGGTCAAACCAAAGTTGACCTTGAATTTTGTTGTTAGGAGCAGATGTGTTGTTGAAATTTTCTAGAAGTTTTACAAGGTTCTCATTTAACTTTTCGCCAAACCCAGCATAACTTTTTCCGAATAATGCAAGATCAGTAGTAGTGGTATCAATAGTACCATCTGGTAATGTGACCAATAAGGTTCCGAATGTGTTGTTAATCTTGTATGCCATATCCTAAATTAGTTAGATTTGTTATCTCTAACTTCAGTCAAGAAACTTACGTCACCCACTAGTTTGATTAAGATCTCCGCTAGTGCTGGATTAAGCATCTGATCAACTTTTGTTTGCTCTTCTGTTGTCCAAACTGACTCGTAATTTTCGTTGATGTAGTCTGCCACTTCTTGTTTTGTTGCCATTTAAATGTTCTCCTTATGCTTATTTATTGCTTTTGAAGTATTGCTCTTCGTCCTGTATCCACTCTAAATCCTTTGTGTAATTTCCGTCTAAATCTCGTAGAAAAGTCTTTACATTACTCTCTGTCAGCATCATTTTGTGGTATTTTTGATATCTTTTGCCTAATGCTTCGTGCTTCGTAGCGGTGTAGACCAGCCTTAGACCCTTGTCTTTGGCCAATGACATTATGCTATCGATACACAATTTCAAAGATTCGTGTAGTTTTCTAGGATCTGCTTGTTTGTCTGATACCACCCATTCCATGAATCCAAACTGTGTTCCCTCACCAATGTATAATCCGCTGGCACAAATTGGTTTTTCATCCAGTTCGATCATAATACCCTCTGGAGGTAAACACTCCTTTGGCACTACACCGAAGTCCCATTGTTTCCACCACTTCACTAGTGTTTCGTAATCCTTATCTCTGTCCCGGGGTCTAACGAACATTTTTTTGTATCACAATCTTGTTTATATTGAAAGAGGATTCAAAGCAATAGCGTACTGCATCAGCAACTTCGTCCGCTTTGAGTTTAGGCAAATCCTCCCACATGCCCTTGATCATGTCTGTGTCTACCACATCGGGACAGACATCATACACCGACAAAGGCTTGTTGAATAACTCTTCTTGGAGTTCGCTTATGTATCTTATTAGATTTTCTTTGTGCCAACAGTACCAACCATAATCGGCACTAATATTTTCCTCATCCTTACCTTGTGGTGTTCCAGAAGTGCTGGTGATCACTGCAACTTTTTTGTGTTTATTATGAAAAAACCCATAAATCCTTTTCAGCAATTCAAATTGTCCTCTACCTCCATAGGCATTTACAACAATCAGATGACAATCTCTTATTTTTTCTATGATACCTTCTTGATTGTTTTCTATGTCGTACCCGTTGCTGCTGCTCAAACCAATAACTTCGAACCCTTTCTTTTTATAAAGTTTTGTTATTGCTTTGCCTATGCCTTTAGTGTGTCCGATTACGGCAATTTTTTTATTTTTGTTTTCTTTTCTCATGCACATCCACTAGATTTTCCAACCCTTCAAAACATTCCGAATAGTGTTGGTAATATTCATCAAACTTTTCTTTAGTGTACAACGATTCCTTGTAAAAGTCAATTAATAATGTTGTCCGCGGTCCAGGATTCCTATTGAATCCGTTGTGTACTTGTATGTCAGGTTGAAACACGAATGCTTCTCCTGTTTTCCAGGTCATAAGTTCCTGCTTTCTTGTTTTGAGGTTCATCACGTACATACCACTTTGGTCTCCACCTCCGTCGTCCAGGCACATTTGGTATCTCCACCCGCCTTCATTGTCTGTGTGATTTCCTATCTTTGTGTCGGGACCTACTGTCATTATCGCTACATTTGTTTTGTAGGGAAATTTTCTCAGTATAGAATACAGTATAGGGTAATCATCAAACGATTGACCTTCATGTTCTCCTGATTGTATGCCCAGTGCCTGCCATTCGCCATGCACGTAATCCCCTGATTTGTCATCAAAGTCATCTGGTAGTCCTCTGACGCTGTCTGAGAAATCTTCTGGGTCTAGGAATGCTTTGTTTGGTTGTGAGTCGAACTCGTACTTAATCTCTTCGAAATATTTTTCTATCTGTTGGAAACATTCTCCCTGTTGGCCGTGGTAAAAGGATTTATCAAGCATTCAGTATATTAACATTTTTATCATGTATCTGTCTATCATGATCCTGCCAATTACTGAAAATATCTTCGCCGTGATTGATTAATTCCTGTTGTTCACTTAATTCGAAGTAGTCTGTGAACTCTGTTCCGTTTATTATGATTCTTCTGTTCTCATTACCAAACACGTAAACTATCACTTCGTCATCGCCTAATGATCTTCCTAATCTGCTGTCTTCTACTCTAAGCCATGCACCGTCTTCTTTAACCATGTGCGTTCCTGAAACTTGTATTCCGTTGTAATCATATAAATTGTCTATCAAGAACTTACCTGTTGCAAACACTTTGCCACCTACTGAAACTGTGTCGCCTATATCTACTTGTTCTACAGGTTTCTGTGAACCGTCTGCCATAGATATCAATGTGCCTGCTATGAAACAACCACCGCCGCCTGATCCACCTGGCGCTCCACTTACACCTGCGGTGTTTCCAAATCCGGCCGCCGTCCCAACAAATTTAACACCCGAGTTGAACAATGCTTTCCATGTTCCACTGACTTTAACGTAGCCTGCTGTGATCTGCTTCCATGCACCTGATACTTTCACAAACATGTCATTGACTTCTTTCCATGCTCCTGATACTTTGACGTTTGCTTGTACTCCTATGTTGAAAACAACAACTGCGTATCCATTTGCCCCAGATGAGGCCGGGTTTCCCCCAACTGACGTGCCTCCCACATAGTATGATTCACCAGTTCCTCCTGGAGTGACTCCAGATGCGGCCACACTTGTTCCGCCAGTTTGTACCAAACTTGTACCTGTGTATCCACCCTGACCTGTGTTGTCGCCTGAACCACCTGCTCCACCTTTTCCTCCAGCGGCTCCGCCACCGCCAGCACCGCCACCTCCTCCGTCTCCAGAGTGATCTCCACCGTTCTGTCCTAGTGTGGCTGGTGACTGTGAGTGTGCCTGGTGAGAATTTATACCTGGTGTTGATCCCGAGTGGTTACCAGCACCACCTCCACCACCGCCACCTGCGGCAATGTGTGTTGCTGTTCCATTTACTGTGACGACTGTGGCTCCTCCGCCAGCACCTCCACCACCTGAATATGGTCTTGGTCCTGCGTTACCGCCTCTTCCGCCTGAATAATCTGTTAAACTTTTTCCGTTGGTTCCGCCCGGTGCACCACCTCCCGATGATCCACCTCCTCCACCGCCGCCTACTGCGACCTGTAGAGTGTTTCCTATGTTACTTGCAACGCCAGTGTAACCCACGTGTTTGACATGTTGTCCGCCTGTGCCTGGTCCACCTGGATTGTCATCTGGGCCACCACCGCCTCCGGCGCCACCCCATAGGTATATGTCAATGGATTGTGTGCCTGCAGGTATTGTTACCTCTTGCACTGTACCTGAGTAAGAAAATTTATTAACTATTGCGACCATAAAGGATTATGCCTCCCTTACGAACCAAATATCTCCGTCGTTTCCGTCTCCTGATGTAGGAGCAGAAGTGTTTACATACTTCTCTGATCCATTCCAAAAGGCTCCGTATGCAGACACCTGTCCGATAGTCGGTACTGCGACACTTGATGTCATTGAAGTTGTTATTGCTGAGCCAACGGCCGCTAAATTTATGTTTGTTACTGTTACTAGACCGCCCGCCGTAGTTTTCAATACTTTTCCTTTGTTGGCGTTTCCGTCTTCTACCGCATCTGCCAATCTAATAATTTGTGAATAAACTTGGTTTTCGCCTGCTGACCAGTGGTTTTCTGATACATCATAAAACAATCTTGCATCGTCGGTGTCAGTTGTTTCCACTACTAAACCAGCATCTTGTTCGCTTTGTCCTGAGTTAACTTTCAAGAAATTGTCTGTGTGTTCTACTATGTCCGAAGATGTGTAACTGTACGCTCCACTTACATTCAGGTTACCTGTGATTGTCACGTCACCCGTGATGTCAACACCACCATCTGCACCTGTCAATTGTAAAGGAGTTTTAGTAGTTCCGCCATCGTTTACTGTGAATTTTAAATCTTTGTCCTGTGATGTCTGTGCAACTGTTACGTCGTTGCTTGTTACTGTCACTGTCAATTCCTGGTCGTCACCTACCGTCAACCCTGCGTCGGCGTCTATAGTAAGTCCGCCTGTCGTGGTGTCTGCCACGTCAGCTCTAAGGAAGTTACCACCTGCTACCACTGTGCCTGATGGGTTACTAGTTCCTGTTACATCAATGTTTGAAGCCTGTGTGTTTGTTCCATCAAAAACTGCACCTAGTGTTGAATTCAAAGTCAGGCCTGACTTGATTGTTGCGAAACCTGACTGTGCCGCTGAAGGAGTGAAATCTTCTTTTGAAACTATTGCTACTCTTGTGTTTCCAACGTACATAGACGAAACGACCTTGTTTCCTCCAGCACTTGAAAGAGTTTCGATTTTCCAACCAGACAGTGTCTGTCCTGCTGTGAAAACTGGACCAACCAGTTCCCATCCGTTGGTCGATTGGTGTGATCTTGTGTCTCCTGTGTATACAAATAGTTGATCATCGTCTGTGTTTGTCCACAAGTCACCTACTGAAGGCGACGATGGTGCTGTGTTTCCTGTTTTGGAACCACCTGTGGGTTTGAAACTGGAACCATCATAAACTTTGATTTGATTTGTGTTTGTGTCGAACCATAGTTCACCTCTCAATGGTGCCGATGGTGCTCCTGTTCCTGCTGAATTCTCTAATAGTTTGACAAGGTTCTCGTTAAGACCCTCACCAAATCCTGAAAAACTTTTTCCAAACAACTTCAAACTAGTAGTGTTGTCTACTGTTCCGTCTGTGATAGTAACTACTGTTCCGCCGTCTGTTTTATTGATTGTGTACGCCATATACCTGTATTTATAGTCTTCCTACGCTTATTAAAATGACACTTTCTCCTGCATCATCCTTGTTTTCCATTGCTTTTCCCACAATAGAACCCAACACAGGACTTGCCGCCTTTTGGGCACAACCTGGATGTGTTCCGCAAGTGGTTAAAAGATCACCTTTTGATACCATTCCGTGTACTTTACACTTGACTTTTCCTACAAGTGCAATCGCTTGTCCTTCGGACTTGTCGTTCATTAGGTAAGCAGGATTTTCACTCACGACACCTGCCACCCTTGTGTCATTTGATATTGTTGATTGTGTTACTTCTTTTTCTCCGCCAAATATAACAACTGTTCCCACGTCATACCTAGAGTCTGTTTCATAAACCTCAGCCAAGTCAGCGTATTGTGCCGATGTTGCTTTTGCATGTACTGTGTTGTATTTCTTGCTTGTTGATCCTATGTCATAAGTTGTTGTTGCATCTGGCAATATTGCTTTCGATGTAAGTGTGCCACCCATTGTCAAAGTGGTCATTGAGTTTGCGCCTGTGCTAGTGACGTTACCTGTTAGGTTACCTGTTACGGGACCTGCGAATGCTGTTGCTGTGACTGTTCCTGAAACTTCTAGTTTCGTTGATGGTGTAGTGGTGCCTATTCCAACTCTTGATGTCGCACCGTCGACTGTGAGAACGGTAGTGGTTGTACCACCATCATTTACCTTGATAGAAATGTCTGTATCCTGTGTAGCGTTTGTTAAATTGACACCCGTGGCATCAACCGTCAAAAGTAAATCACTGTCAGCACCAACCGTCAACCCTGAGTCATTAACAACACCAAGTGTTCCTGATGTGGTGTCATTGGTATTTGATCTCAGGTAGTTCGCCGCCGCTACTCCACCTAATGCATCCGCATCTGTGGCAGTTCCTGAAAACTTCACGTCTGCTATTGCTGTTGAAAGTGTGATACCTTTTGTTACTGTTGCGAAACCTGATATACCTGTCTTGGGTGTGAAGGTGTCCTCTGATATTATTGCTATCAGATTTCCGTCATTGAATAATTTTGTTATGTTCTGCGTGGCGTCTGTTGAATCAAGTATGCTGTCAAATGTAAAACCACTGGTTGTTCCTGTGGCACTAGGTGGTCCTACCAACACCGAACTTGAACCGTTGTAGAAGTACATCTGACCTGTGTCAGAGTCTATCCAAAGGTCTCCCTGTGTCAAGGCAGACGGTGCGTCTGACTGATAAGGAACATTACCACCGGATGGTACGAATGCTGAACCAGTGTATACTTTAAGCCTATTAGCAGAACTGTCATACCATAACTGTCCTTGTATTGGTTTTGTAGGTGCTGTTGTGTTTGAAAAGTTTTCTAAAAGATGTAGGAAATTTTCAGCAATTACTTCTCCGTAACCAGCGTAACCTTTTCCAATAAAACTTAAATCAGTTTGATTGTTTAGTACTCCATCTTGTACTGTGTACTTGTTCGGCGATGCCGAAGTGTTACTCTTGTTTACTGTGTATGCCATTTATTAGTACCCTGTGTTACCACCTGATGTTGTACCACTGACTGTGTTTGAAGTTGACAGTGCAGTAGAACTAGTTTCAGTAAATGTTGTTAAACTTTGTATTCTTAGAGTGTAATCAACTTGGATTAATCTGTTTAAAGATTTTTGTACTGGGTGGAATACTACGTGTGTCAACAATTTATTAGTTGAACCGTTTTCTGTTCCTTCCCAACTTTTTAATCCTAGTTCATCGAACACGTAATCACCATTGAAATCTGTTGTGTTGTCAAATGCCGCTTGTCCTGTTGGCTCACCGTAGTCTAAAGTGCAAGTGCAAACAATGTCAGTGTACTTGTTACCTGCTGTGTGTCGCACTTCCATCTTGTTTCTAGTTGTGTCTTTGTTCGTTGCAGAGTTATCATCTATAACTTTGTAATAAGTTTGATTGTACAAAGTGGCGTTACTACCTGTTGAATTTGGCGTTAGGTATGTGATTACACCAGTTGGATCGACAGATGTTCCACCATTACCAAATGCCATTTCGTGTACGAAACCTGTTGACTTGTTTGCCAATGAATTGGCCAGTGCCTGCGACATGTTTTCATAGTGTATCGCGTTTCTTTTGTCTACGATAACCTCACCTGTCTCTGGGTCGAAAATCTTGATATGCCCAGTCATCATAACACCTGTGTTATCCTGTGGCTTTTTGTTCTCTTCTTTTGATTCTGTTGGTTTGTTGTCCTGTGTCATCTAGTGTATTTATTCAGGTGCGTTTGTAGGCTCGTTAGCAATGAATTTAGCCTGTTGACTTGTAGAAGCCTGTAATCCTTTACCATCTGCTGGGTTTCCGTCTTTAGCAGTGTACCATACCTGTCCTTTCTTGTGTAAGATTTTAACCTGTGTTCCTGAAGCGGGTGCTGTTGTGTGTAAAGTCACTGCTGTTGTGCTTCCGTCCACAGAGTAGTTGATAGTTGATCCGTCCTCGCTGGTGAGTAACAATCGTTGGCCACCAATGAATATGTCTAGCTCACCCGCTGAGGACGGTGCTTGTGATAGTGCGAATGTCAGTGTACTGCCATCACCTGTGAAAGTGTTGGTGTGTACTGTGTCCGCATAAGGGATGGTTTGAGTACCAGACGCATCTACCACTTCCGTGCCTGATCCATGCTCCTTAATTCCTGTTCCAAGAGTTCCACGTTGCAGTTGTCCCAACGTGTTACCTGTTTTTGTAAAGTATTCTATTCTCTCTTTGTCTATGAATATGACTCCTGGTATAATTGTTTGAACCGACGATCCATCATAACTGATAACGTTTTTTGGATCAGGCAACACTGTGCCATCTTCTACTGTGATGGTCTGTGTCCCTGCTGTCATGTCTATAGTTAATTTTGTTGTTGCAGTCTTGGATATACGTTTGTAGAACGTCCTGTTCATCATGTCTTTGAATATCCTAAATCCTGTCGCTCCTGTGGCAGATTCTACTGCGAAGTACATCACATCAAGTCTATCACTTGTAGTAATAGTTTTGCCTGATACCGTGATAGTGTTTCCGTTAACTAACCAGTCAACTCCTTGTGTCAACTGTTCACCATTTAACCAGACGTAAGTGTATCCTGCGTTAAGCGTGTTAAATCTCAATTTAAATATGCCGCTTGGTCTTCCTTCGAGAACCTCTCTTCTCTGTTTCATTCCCAAAGCATTATTGAATGTCGTAACTGAAACCTTGTCACCGCCTGAAAGTGAGTACGGAGAAGTTATAGCACTTGGTACTAGTATGATATCTGTGCCTTGGTTGAAGTACTGATGATCAACTAAAGTTGAAATACAAATAACATCTGTGCTTGTAGGGACTGATTGTGTGTTAAATTCAACATTTTGATTTCCTATATCGACCGTGTAGTGCGTGTTTAAATCTTTTTTAGTTCCGTTTACGTAAACTTCTACCTGCGAAGCGGCTGTAATTGTTTTTGCCGGGTCTACTGTTGAATCATCCTCTAATCCTGACACAACTCCATAAGTGTATGTGCTTCCGTCGCCAATATAATACGTGTTGTCTGGTCCTCGTAATACCCTACCGTTTACTTCTACTAGTGTCAACCCTGAGAATGGACCTATCGATCCTGGTGGATATGTAAGTGTCATCCTATTTGTTGATCCATCATATGTTAGTTCTTGATTTCGTATACTTGCAAAACTCCTTGTAGGAGAAGTTGCTGACTTGTTAAATCCTGCAACTTGTATAAAGGCGCCTGCTGGTGGTACTGGTGAATTGAAAGTGATTGTAACAGTGTTTGCACTTATGGTTCGTGTAAAGTCTGTTCTTGGCACACCGTCCTGTGTCACATAAATGTCCGAAACAGTAGAGTCAAGATTAAATTCACTCCTTGATGATGTCGTAAATGATACAGTTGAATTATCGCCAACAAATGTGTCTAGTACCCTGTAATTGTCACCTGATATTGCAAAAACTCTGGTTGCTATTACACTATTGTTAGCAGGTGCAGATCCAAACGTAATTGTTTTGTTTGCTACATTAATCGTGTAATCAGTTGTTAGTTTTTTAACAACACCATCCACACTCACTGTAACTGATCCAAGTGTTCCTGGGTAGTCTCCTATAGAAAATGTAGTCGTACTTCCGTTTCCTCTGTAATTCTTCTCGCTGATAAATGGAACTCCTGACTCCGGTGATGTGTAAACTTTAATGTCTAACGTGTCAAACAACTGACCTGGAACAGTTTCTTCGGGAGCGTAACTAGTATCTGGTGATACAAAGCCATCGCCTTCTAACATTATATCACTAGGTGCATGTCCTAGTGCTGATCCGAAAAGTCCACCTTTGACTATGGAATCTAATGTCCTGTCATCTGTTGGTGTCAACACACCGTCGTCATCGAAAGGTATGAACTCTACCAATGCGTTTGCGTTCGGTGTTATGCTTAATCCGCCAACAGGCATCGCCACGCTTGATCCATCACCTCTCACAACATCTGTGAGTTTTCTCCTTGTGCTGTCATCCTCTGTAATGTACACCTGGAAAACTTCTGTTGTTGCAGGTGCAGTATCAAATGTGAAAGTGTTAGATGACCCATCACCTCTAAATGCCTTGACTCTGGAACCTCCATAGTTGTCCCATGGGAAATCATACCAACCCGATCTGTCCCAACCTTGACTCTGGTTGAAAAGCAATCCTGTCACCATTGTTCCACCGTAATCGATACCTGTCATGACCTGGTCGAGTTCGTTGCCCGGCATTCCTGTGCCTGGCGTGTAGAAACCTTTTGTCCTGTCAGCGGCAGTTAAACCTGTCTCGTTGCCATAAACCTTGTAAAGATCTGCTATGTTGTCATCAAAATCAGTTGTTGCCGTGAACGCTTTTGTAACTTTATACAATTGATTTTTGTGTCTAATTAGATCATTGTAAGCGTATGCTGTTGAGGCCGTCCAATCCTGTACCCTGGATGTGCTAGACACCCTGTCAAATTTTATTGTAGTATCTAGATCCCTGACCAAGTCATTGTTCAAATTTGCGTATGCCTTGGCAGTGTCTGTTGGCGTTGAACCGTCTGTTCGTCCTCCGGATATTATTACCACAGGAGTACTGTTGTAGTTTGCACCAATGCCTGTGACAGTTATCTTTGTGACTGCACCATTCTGTATTGTCGCCGTGGCTGTTGCCGCAGTGTTTGTTGGTGTGATATACATCTTGAATACACCAGATTTCGTACTTACTGATTCTGTGGTCGACGATGTTGGTCCATAGAAATTACCTGAATATCCATCGAACGTGTAAGTTTTCGTTGTACCTGTTCCACCATTCTGTGTGTCATAAATCTCTGCTTGTTTCTCGTTTGTGAACAAAGGATAATAGTAACCAAACTGACCACTTGTTGTGCCTGATGAACTTGTTGCCTGTATCTGGAAAGGTCCAGTGGATCCTATTGTTCCGCCGAGAACCGTAACCGTTGGCACCTGTTGATATCCTGAACCGCCGTGTGTCACTGTGATGGACTGCACGTATTTCTTATAGTAGTCATGCCACATTTGGTGTGGGAATTCGGTCAACTTGTCAGTGTCTAAGTCAACATTTAAAGATCTTATAGCGTTCGTTGTTGAATCATAGAACGTTGGGTTATCAAAGTCTGTGAATATACCGTCCTGCGTATCTGTGTTTGTGTAACCCAGTTTGTATTCTCTAATTTTTGTATGGAAAGGTTTTACTTCATTTATATAACTCTCTATCCAACTGTCAGTACCCGTAGTGTAAGTTTTTCTTTGATCTAGTTTTCTTACTGAGTTCTTGACATTGATGAAAGATGTTTTAAACATCCAATCCACGTATGTTTGTTCTTCTAGCACTTTTCTAAGTCCAGTGAAGAATAATGTGTTGTATTCTATCGCTAGGTCATTAATGAACAGATCATCCCTGAGTGCTGTTAGGATTTTCCTAGTTTCCGTGGAAGGATCCTGGTCAAAGAAGTTGTCATCGAAGTTGTCCGCCCCTGCAAATCCTGTGGCATCCTGCGAGTAATCATACAACTTCGTGCTTAATCTGATTGTGCCGTTTTCTGTACCAACATTCGTCCAACCTGAAGCAGTCTTCATGAATAATTTCCAACCACCTGTGTCAGCACTTGTCACTTTCACGTGTTTACCCACAGCAAGATCAAGTGCGTCAAGTTCATACTCGAACGTTACCTGCTTGTCGATGGGCGTATTTTCGCTGTGGATCATTTCGTGTACAGCAGGATCTGTACCATACCAATCTACGTAACTCCAGTATGATGCTGTATTGTATGTCTGTAATTTTGTACGTGACCATTCTGTGCCGTCCCACTGGTATATTGCCCAATAATTGTTGGCTGTTTCGTCCGCTTTTACGAGGTAATTTACTGTTCCAGAAAATTCTCTGGTGTCGATATATGTCAGCTCTGCGTAGGTATCTACGGATGCGTCCCACAACAGACTCTGTGCCGTTGGTTCCGGATCAGCAGAGTTCAAATTGCTAAGATTTATTGTTCCTACCAACTGTCGTTTCTTCAATACTGTGTTTGCGTAATCTATAATTTCTTTTAATGCATCGAACCTATTCACGTACCAACTCTGTCTAGGCCTTACATTGTTTCCGTATCTCCTGTTGACTGGTAGTCCTAGGTCTGGAACAATGTCGCCTGCTTCGTTCTTGCCAGCAAGTGAATCCCACCATCGTGTCTCTATCTCCTGTCCTGGTCTCCAATCCTTGTCACTCTCCCTAGCCAACTTCCAGACGCTGTGTGAGTCGCCCTCGGAGTTGTTTTTTCTAATGTCTATATTGAGAACAATGTCATTGTTCACAAGTCCACCTATCTTGTTGATAATCAACTTATTGGTATCTGTTACAGAGAAGTACTTGTATGAAAATCTTTCCGGGAAGTCTATAAGGTTTGCCACAAATGCTGTGGAGTTCTTTCTCTTCACCACGCTCTTTGTTGGAATTGTTGATCTGTTTCTTACCCAGAAGTAATAAACGTTCACAAATCTGTTAACAGAAGAGTTATATCTCTGAATTATGGTGTAACTAGAGTCATCACCGTATGCGGCTATTCCTGATATCCCTTCAACTGCTCCTTGTTGTGTGCCTGACCTAGTATTCCATACACTTGGAAGCACAGGTGACTCTGTCCATTCATATATGTCTATTGTTGATCCAGGAAATTTTTGTCCCCAGTGATTAAATTTGTATTCTTGTGTACCTTGATCATACCATACCCATTTGACCTGCGATAGATCCCACCATACTTCTCCTAGGTGTTCCTCCGCCCATGGTGTTTTTATATTTTCATCTTGGCCTGTGTTGTAGGTTGCCGGATCCCATGTTGTCTTGTAATTAATTTCACGATCTGCTACTCCCAATATACGACCTTGCACTGGATCATAAAGGTCATAGTAGTCCCTTATTTGTTTAGTTTTGTTGTTGAAGTCAAATACCTGTCCGGCCTTTGATATATCGATCAATGGTGTCTCGGAAGTGATATTTTTCCATGCGTATTCTCCTGAAACAGATAGATCAAAACACGATACTGTTCCGTCGTTCTGCACCTTGCTACTTCCATCCGACGCAGTGTTTCCGTCATCCTGTGGTGCTCCTACTAACACTGTGTTGTCTGTTATACAGACTCCATCACCAAACCCATCATGTGCTGACACACTGTCAGTTATCAATCTGTCATCTATAACAAAGTTTGTATTGTACATAGTGGCTGTGTAGGCACTGCCGGATTCTATGTTGATGTCTGATATTGTTGTGTCCTGTAGATCAAATGTCGTTTCTCCTGCATCGAACTTCATCTCTCTGATGTTTGAAAAATTAGATGCACCCATGATCAACCTGGTTCCTGCTTGGTTTATACTCAATTGTGTTCCAAATCTCATGTTGACTTGAGAATCAGGTGACTCCATAGTCTGTTGTAACGTGTATGTGTTTGTGGAACCGTCTGCGTTCCATTTGTAATAATATACTGCACCTGCATCGTCTTGACCTGTTTTGTCAACACCTGGTGCGCCTATGATTAATCTTGTTCCGTCTTTACTCATTGCAATGGAATCACCAAATTGTGTGTTCAAACTAGAGCCATCTGTTGATACTCCGGTTAGTGTCTGTACATGAGTGAATGAATGTGCCACACTATCATCATTAGAGTGTGATGATCTTACAAATATGTCAACCTTACCTGCGTTGCCCGGTGCGATCGAACTCACAGCCAATATATCACCGTTGTCGTTGACTTCCAACCGGTGTCCAAATCTCTGACCTGACCCACCTTCTGCTGAATCTATTGTTGCACACTGAGTCCAACTGTCGTATGTTGACCCGTCAGCACCTGTGCCCCATTCATACATGTACACTCTGCCCTTGCCTGAATTAAATCCAGGTGCGGACACAAACATGTATTTTGTTGGTGTGCTTCTGACAGAACTTGCACCTGGTTCAGCAATCTTGTGTGCCCAACCAAAGTTCTGTGATGCCTGATCTGTGGGTGGTCTTCTCGTCACTAGTGTTCCGTATTTGAACGTCGACGGATCCCACACAAATACCTTTATGGCTCCTGCGTCAGCGAATCTTGTGCTACCATCTGATCCAATTGAATTGGCATAAGGTGCACCCGCAATAACAAAGTTCTCATCGGTGCTCATAGACAGTGATTCACCTAGTTTACTTGTATTATCATTTCCAACCGTTGTTGTCACTGTTGAGTTTGGTCTAAACAGTGATCCTGATGTTGCAGTGGACCTGAACAGGAAGTGTACTTCTCCTTGTCCTTTGCCAGGTGCAGATGCCACAACAGTTCTACCGTCGTTACGTGCAACTATTCTGTGTCCAAAATCCTGCTGTGCCGTTGCTGAATCCGGAGATAAAATGTTTTGCAGTGTGTATGGATCTTGTTTCTCATAAACACGCCACAGTCCCGAACTGTCTGTGTCTGCAAAAACTTTGTCACCTTCACGTTCTAGGCTGTTGTCTCTGTCCCTGTACTCGGCATAGTTTAATCTGTCATTACAGTTATCCATGGAATCTAATCTCACAGATACAAACTTATAGACGTTACCATAGGTGTCTGCAGTCGATCCATCTTCCAATGCCGGTATGAAAGATGTGTTACCTGAGTAATCAATGAGTACAGTCCTGTGATCCTCTACCGAAGCCACTTGGTAAACTCCGTTGAGTGTTTCCTCCTCGCTGTTGCTTATTGCAAAGTAATCTGCTTCTGTGGTCTGTGTACCTTGTGACAAACCATGTGAACCTGTAAAGACAAGTTCCAACTGCGTGGCACTATTCACTGTACGAACAGTTGCAATTTTAAAATTTCCTGCTGTTATCCTGAACACGTCCCAATCTTTGTTAGATTTATTGGCCACCCATACCATTTCACTTGATGCAACTCTGTTTACATCTAGATTGAAAATGTCTGCTATATTAAATGCTGTGTGTTGTACCTGTTGCAACTGCGGATAGCCAGCCGTCTTGAATACCTGTGCAGTATCTCTGTTGACTCCTTCTTTGGTGTAATCCAACCTACTGAACGTTGTTGATGTTGTGTACTCCACCGGCTTGTAGAAAAAATTATCCTTGGCAACACCTTCTGATCTTGCGTACTCCGCCGTGTCTTTTGTGTTTTCTAGTAGCTCAATACTCTGAGGATCTGAAGTAATTTCATTTTCGTTTAGAGTTAACTGTATGCTCTCAGTTGAATCTGTGTTACCAAAATTTCCTGTCCTTATCATCCACTCAGGATATAGGTCTAGGTCAATGTCTTCTCCCTCATACTTGGCCTTTAGAATTTTGTCTATTGCGTTTTTGGTACCTTTCTCTTTTATGAATCCATGATAGAATTTGTACTGTGATACGTCGTTTACGAAAAGATTTTCTAAGTAATCTCTTGACTGATATCCGATCAATCTCTGTGCCAACTTTTGTTGAGATTCATCAAAATTATTCGTCTCTAGATTATAGAAATCATTGAACTGTGAGATCTTGTATTCGAAGTTCGGTATCAGTTGTGGTGCTGGTTTTTCATTTTTCAATGTCCAGTTCTCTGTGTCAAACGTAGATCCTGAATTGTGATTTGTTTTGGACACATAGAATTTGGCCTGATACTCTACTGAATCTCCGACCCTGTAATCTGTGTTGGCCAGCCAGTATGTGACCTGTGCGGCATCAAATATAAAGCCTGGAGCATAGTAGTCGCCATTCCAACCGGCTGTTTTCCACCCAACAAGTTTTAATCTCTGCTGTCTGAATCCTGTGTATGGTTCGTATATTATGTCTGAGAAAACAGTGCTGTTGTCAAACAACAGGATATGTTCCTTCTGTACGGTGTTCAAGGCAATATTGTATAGTCCAACATCTGCGGATTTGATTCCCAACTCGAATGTTTTGCCCAATCTCTTTGTTGATATATCTCCTATGTCTATCTTTCTTCCTCCGGAGTCAAGTATGGAATAGTCTCCCGAAAGGTTCCTCATTTTACCGACAATACTGTCTGTTGTGTCTAACTCGAAACCGTCCGCCGCGGGTGATACTGTCACCGCTGATCCTGGTGTCCATTGTTGTGTTGTCCAGAACAAGAATTCTCTAACTGCGTTTGACCAGTTAAGTGTTTCCTTGAGTTCTTTTGAAAACTTATTGAAACGGAACCCTTGGTCTTCCAACCAGTGTCCATATCCAAACAAGAAGTCAGCCACGTCCTGTATGGTGTCAAAGACATGTCCATAAGGCACAGTCTGAGTGGCTTCTTGGTAGGTGTTAAATTTCTCCACTGTCACAGAACCTTCAACCGACACTGCTGAAGCAGTTGTAGTCTTTGTCGGATAATTGAAGTTAAAATATGGTTTTGACTTTGAGTACCCTAGCACTTTATATCCGCCAACATTTGTTACAGTCGAACCATCTGTCTTTGTTGTTGTGTCTGTGTTCTTCTCAATCAGCACACCAGAGTATTGGAAACTGTTTACAGGATTTGACGTCCTGAATAAAATTTTGTAGTTTTCATCAGGTATAAATTTGGACCCTGATGTAGATCCAGGTGAGACAGAATCTGTTAATATTTTTATATTATCCTTGTCAGTGAATCCTCCCAATTTGTATGCCAGTTGAACTTTAAGATTTTTCATTTTGTCATAGTAGAAAGTTTTTGGATCGAGATTCCTAGACACCAGGTAATTCACAACAAGGGGTTGATAACCCGCTGTGTGGTACCTCGTTGTTGTTCCTGTGTTGTTGTCTGTTACTGTCTCAAGGTGATACTTGGAAGTAGCCAGTGTGGATCTAACTCCTGTGTCTATGTCTATCTGATTTCCTGCGACATTTGTTGTCAATCTAGATGGATCAAATAAGTTACTGAAAAACTTGGCAGGTTTTGTAAGTGCTAATGTTTTTATTACTGAAAAAGGATATGCTGACGATCTCCTCCAGGCAGTTTCTGCTGGTGCTTGATCTCCAAACTTCCAACCTGATGACCTACCCGCCACATCGAGGTCGTTCACTAATCCTATCTGTAATGGATTAAGCAAGTTTCCTGAAGCATCAACTGGTAGGTAATCTAATATACCTGGTTTGCCGTACCTTCCCGGCTCTCTTGCGATCTTGTTCCATAATATACTGTTTCCTGAAGTATAAGGTGCAGTTCCATAAGTTGCGTCCCAATCTGTCGGTTTCTCTGAATGACCCAGCATCTCCCATGGTCTCACGTGAGGTGCATCTGTGTCGTAATATCCTTTGTATATGGCTCTCCAATATCCTGGCAACTTATCGCCTGATTTATTTGATGTTGAATGTGAATAGTTGTACGTGAAGGGTGAACCTTCAAGGAATGTTGTGTTGTTGATGTATTGTACATTTCCACGACCCGCCCATGCGTAGAAATCTGTTGCCATTATGTCATTTATTTCATCTACTGTGTATTCAGTTGCTGAAAAAACATTTGGTAACACGTCATTAATGTTAATAAGTGTATCATCATAGGATGTCTTTAGATTGTTGTAGATTCTTTTCTCTAATTCCAATATGAGATTGTCTCTTTCGTCACCGTATGCTTTGATTATGGATCCGTCATGTTTCCTTATCACTGTCGTACTTGTGATGTATGTGTCATCCGTGAATATTTCTGGTTTGAATTTTGGATACATGCCTAGTTTGGTTGGTGAAGTCGGCATAAAACTTCCTGTTGTGTCTGCATAATCTTTTATCACGATCTTGTCACCTTCAGCAAGTGTGGCTGTTATGTTGACACTGTCGTCGGTAGTGCTGAATGTGTATTGTGATCCTAACAACAACTGCACATCGTTAAGGTATACGTACACTGCCCTGTTACTTGTTACGGTTATGTCATGCATAGAATCTATTGCATACTCTGTCTGTGATGCACCTAATACAGTGTATGATCTGGTTGTAACATTCTCCCCATGTCCCAACATGTCTTCAAAGTAGAAAGGAAAACTCGAATTTCTTCCAGCAGTGATACTGCTAATTATTTCGTCAACCCTGTCAGCGGCAACTCCCTCGTAAGCAGTGCCTGTTGCGTGTGTCAGAAATGCATCATACCATTTTTCATATTCATGAACTGTGTACTGGATAGCATTAATAACATTAGAATCTTGATCTATCAGACCATATATTGCCGGCAGTAATGGACCTTCGTGTTGGTGTATTGTACCACCTAACAAACGTGAATCTGGATTGTCTCTTAAATTTGTGCTACCTGGCACTGATCCTGTAAGATTCGAGTTCTTCTCAAATATATCTCTTACGTGTCTCAACACCTGACCATAAGTGAACGTGCCTAACTTGTCATTCATGCTGTTCGTGGACAGGTTGTCGGGAACCTCATAAATGCCTTTGTTTTTCACTTTGTCAACGGCACTGTACACAGATAACCTTACTTGATCATCCACGTTAAGTTCTTTGACAAATTTTACGTACCTGTTTTTAGTCCCATTTACTAGTGTGTAATCTGTTGTCAGTGATTTTTTCTTCCCGTTCACAGAAACTGAAATTTCAAGATCGGTCAATGATGCTGATTTGTCATAACAGTCCACAGGAAATAATTTTTTCTCTGTGTTCCCAACTGTGAAAGTCCTAATGACTCGCTGTTTGCTAAGGTTTGTTCTCTCTATCCACGAACTTCTTGAATTGTGTGTTGTTCTGCTTGTTGTGTAGTGTAGGTGTCCTTCGGCGAGATTCTTTGTAAATGTTGTCGTACCTGATTTGTACGTGAATGTGCCAGATGTATGATCTGATTCAAACACTATGTCACCAACGTTGTTGACAGTGTTGTATTTCACTTTTATACCCAATACTGTGTCTGTTGGTGCTGTGTCTGAAGTTGCAAATTTAAAAACAGTTGCACCTGTAAAAGACGAGTTGGGATATTTTGTTGCATCATCAAAACTGGTATGTTCGTTGTCGAACATCTTGAACAACGGCTGTTGGTTTACTCCAGTTTTCTGTTGAGATGATTTCCATGATGCAGAAATTGAATCGTAGTGATATGTGTTTCCTTGGTTCGCTGAACCAAATTCAATAAAAATACTTTCGTCCGCCGCTGGTGTGCCGTCTGTGGCCTCTGTTAGTGATATTACCTGTGTGGAATCACCTGCTGTTACAAAATTCACCACATATATTTTATTTTTGACGGTAAGATCAGTATCTGCGGCAAACACAACTCTCATTCCGTCTTCTAGAGGTAATCCGTCAATGATGTAACCTGTCTGTTTGACCACACTGCTGAAAGCATCTGTGGTTACTGTATCGAAAAGTGTTACGGACCTTTTGGCAACCGTACCGTGGTTGTAAAGTGCCAATCCCGAATCAAACTCAATTATCGGTCTTTTTGCCCTGCTGTCCTCATCCAGTACAGGTGTGTAACCCGAAACCCTAGCGGTCTCTTCAATTACGGATCTATGGAACCATCTGTTATATCTTGACCAAGCGTTCTGGTCACGTGAATCTTTCTTAATTGTAATATAATCTTTGGCGTCTGGCGTGTAGAAAGCCTTTGCATAAGGTCTTGTGTCGTAACCTACTTGATCATACAACACAGTAGTTTCTGTGGAATAACTGGCTGGAGTTATCATGTCATCAACATCTGTCAATGTTATTGAATCTCCTACTCCCTCAACGTAGTATTCTCTATCCTGATAATCTGATCCCACTAGGCTATTTGAAAATTTGATCTTCATCCCATTTGAAAGATCCAAAGTTCTCAGACTGTAATTTTTTGCACCTATGATGTCATCGGCAGGATTAATCTCTGTTGTCGACGTGATAGTTTTTATTTGCAAGATACCATACATGGCATCATGATTGCCACACTGGTAATAAAGTATGTCTGGTGCTCCCGTAGGCACTGTAAATGTTACTGTCCCTGTATCTGCGCCAGCGTTTGTAACACCTGAAGTATAAAATAAATTTGTCGACCCGTCCTTATATGGTTCAGTCATTATGTAGAACGGATGTCCTTTTGCGTTCACGTTGAATTTGTATGTGTTGCCTCTGTACAAGGTCAACGTTGGATTGTTTTCGCTTTCTCTGTGTGAGAAGTTGTAGGCGCCTTGTGCCAAGTTTTCTACCGAATATTCGGCAACTGCATTTGGTCCTACTGAATCTATTTCTATGGATCCAGGTCCTTCTGGTATCCAGTAATACTCTCTGTAATTGATCAGTTTGTCGTAGTCAATTGCAGGATTCCAACTGTATATTTTTTCCTTGTTAAGTCTGTCGTGATTATTGATTTTCCCACCAAAGTACTTGATCTGATTGATGTAATCGTCGTACGTGCCTGTGAACTTGACCTGGTCCTCTGGATTGACCGACGTTGTGTCTCTGTTTGTGTATGTTACTGCCGGTTCGAGTTGGTATGCATACCTATCGCTGTTAGATGCAGTAACATATCTATCTGTGATTTGCCTTGTATATGCGTCTTGTCTACCTATGAATCCGTCTAGTCTTTCAAGTGCACCTTTCTGCACTAAAGGATCTACGGTGCTTGACAGAAACCTCTGGTTGGTATCTGTTCTGTAGAATGCAGGTAGATGTTGTACAGTTCTCCTGTACTCATTGTTGCCCTGTTTGACAACTTCGTTATTGGTTAGTGAATTTGTTGTGTTATCTGCCATTAGTATCCTGATCCACTACTGCCGGTGCTTGAACTTGAACCGGACGTTGATGTAGTAGAGCCTGACACTGCTGATCCTGATGTAGTATTGTTCGTGGCAGTTGATGTTGATGTCACAACTGTGCCGGACGCCGCCAATTGGTTGGCTCCCAATGCACTTATGATTGTTACATCACCAACGGTGGCCCCACTGATGAAAATTTCGTCTGACGCTGAATCTATCTGGAACAGAGACCCAAAACCCTGTCCTGATTGGTTAGGAACTATTACTGCTGTTAACAGATCCGGAGCCAATTGATTGTGTATAAAAGCGGCTAATTCTGTAAAGTAAAATGTATCTCCAAAATCCCAGTTGTCCAGAGCAAAGAATTCGTTTATTGCCGCAACTACTCTTGTCTTTATTACTGCGTCTGTTACATTGGTTTTAGGGTTCTTGACCACTTTGAATGTGGCCTGTAATTCCTCGGCCGCGTTGCTACCGAAAAGTATCTTGTACTTGACCGGATGATACACTATCTGATCAGAAAGTGATTTCAATGGATTTAGAGTACCTGAATAATTAATCCTTAGTTGGTCTGAAGTTGATGTGGCAGGTTTTACACCTCCGTCCTGTAACCAAATCCTGTAAAGGTTATCATAAGTTCTCTCCAGCATGTAGACATCTACAATGTTAGAGACACTAGGGTCTATCCTTGTTTCCTGTCCTGCATTGTGCTTGTATTGGAAATTTATGGATCTTCTGCCCCTTCTAGCCAAGTAATCTGTAGTAGTCGAAAGTGTGTTAGTAGACGAGTCGTACTTCTTGATCACATCCTCATCTGATGCGTAAAAGTAAAACAACTGATTATCTGTGTATGAACCGGTGTTTAAATTTATATCAGATTCCTTTTCAGACACTATGAAATTTGATGTAGCGTAAGGCCTGTATCTTTCAATGTTATCATAAGATATGTACTTCTCAAAAAACACAAACTTTGTTGACACAGATAAAGTTGGTTCAACAATGATATCAAATATATCTGGATTGTCAACAACTCCGTCATCGTCGTCGTCGAAGAATCCCACTTTGACTTTTCTGTTGTCCTGATAACCATCTGCTTCTTTCACCGTATCTGTCACTTGCCATGTAATAGGGTAACCTATGCTGTTGCCTGTAGATACCAATGAATTGGTTTTAAGTACTTTTACTGTGTCCTTAACACTCTTTCCTGTTTTGTAATCATAAATTTTTTCTTCTGTGTCGTAGTGAAACTTGTTCTGTGACTCAGATTCAAATATGTAATCCAACTTCCTGTATGTCACTGTGTATGTGTTTCCGTCATTGGTGAATTTGAACCACCAACTGGCATCTAAATTAGTAGATGATGTGTCTCCTGTGTTGGCAAGGCTGAAAACAGACGAAGTGCTTAAATTTGTTGATGTAATAATTTTCCATGTTTCAGAATCAATGTCGTACCTTAGACCAAACTCTTCGAATTGTTCTATTCTGTCCATTATGTCCAACTCTAGGTCTTGTGCATATGAAGTTGTGAAATTTGGTATCACTGCACTTGCAACTGCACCATTAGGTATCACACTACTCAAAGTTACAGGTCCAACGCCCGACTCAAGGTTACCTACACCGCTATTTGCGCCATCTCCTACTACTGCACCTAACTTGGCCCATTTCCTGTCTTGGGCGTCGTCGGTTCCTGCTGTAACCAAGGAATCGTTTAAAAACCCTCGTGTGTCTGGAGAAGTAAATTTAACCAATGCACCTGGCTTTGCGAATTTAAAGTTGGAAGTTGCAAAATCACCTATTGACAATGCACCTGTAGAAGTAAAGTATCCTGTATTGGTGTTTGTAGATGTGGTAGTTGAATTCCATGTTGCAGTCAATGTGCTGAGATCTTTTGTACCATATTTGAAATAGTAGAAGTGTCTAGAATATGCCTGTTTCAATTTGGCCTCTATAGATCTGTCAATGACTGCTTGTATGTCGTTTCTGTTATTGAACGTGAAAGTAAATTGTTGTGTGGATTCTTCTCTGTACAATATTCCGTCATCTGCAAAAACGCTTACATTTGAATATGCACCTGATGGGTCTAGTATCTCCTTGGCCCTTGAAATTCCTGAGGCTGATCTGTTAATGGATCTAACTTTTACTATCTCCTGTGATGCTGAAAGGGGTACCACTTGATAGTCCTCTGCTGTAATCATTCTATTCTGTGAATAATAAACCTGTGCGGCTTTTTCTTTTATAGACTCACTACTTTCTGCGGCCGCGGAATTATAAACTGACTGTTTAAGTCCAACCGATATTGATAGTGTCTGTTGCGATCCGTTGTTGTCTGTGTAAGGAACAGCAAAAGTAATGTTCTGCATGTCTGCCGGTGTTATGGCATATTTCACGTTGTCGCTTATCCTATGATATGTCCTAAAAGATCCTAAAGGTAAATTAGAGAAATTGCCATCTCCAAATACTAGATCTATCTTATCATCAGATTTAGTAACAACATTATAAATGTTTCTTTCTGTGCTTGATAAAGAATTATAAATCGCATTGTTGCCAGACAATGAAGATACTTGCGTCCATTTCTCTGCTATCTGTCCGAACTGATTTAGTTTGTACAGCCATACATCAGTGTCATTGATGTTGCCGGTTGCTATTGATCTAATGTAATTTGTAATTGCTGTGTCTACCGTAAAATCTGCGTACTGCATGGTACCTTGCTTGAATAAGAAAAAGAATCCTGTGTTGTTAGAACTGTCTCCGCCTCCATCAGTCCTGTATGTGTAAGTTAACCCTGTGCCTGGAATAGGATCCGATTCATATATTGAATCAGAATCGTTTATAGTGCTTGGTACTATTTCAAACTGTCTTGATATTCCACCAACTGATTTGACATACTTGAATAAAGGCAGATCAACTTGATTGGAACTTAATGTGTATACTTCTGTATCTATCCCACCGATAGGTCCTGACTCCCTTGGATTTCCAAAAAGTTGTCCTGTTTGGTTAGCGGCGTTCAGTATTGCAATAAATTGTTCTCTGTAATTGCTGTTTGCAGAATCATTCCAGATAATAGTTTGGTTTGCTAGGTTGGTTCCTGAACTATCTACAACGTCCTGTGATGTAGACAAAGAATTAATTTTCAAGAGCCCTGTCGCTGGTCTATTTCTTTTTGCGTTATAATTTATAAGACGTGCAAGTCTCAGTACCGAGTCTCTTCTTTCTGCTGTTTCTAAGAAGTTTTCCCTAGCATTTAAATCAACTCTGAAACTCAACGCCTGTGCTATGTAGGCAATTAGATCTATGAGTGCAACGTACTCAGAACTCTCTACAAAATCGTTGAAATCATCTGGGTAGTTCTCACGCAGATATGCCACCATTGTTCTACGTAGCGTTTCAAAATCGTATGATTTGAAATCTGCCTGCTGGAATGACTGGTAGATCTTCTGCCAATCTTCCGCTACTAATAATCTGTTCTGTCTGTCTGTTGTGGCCATAGTGTATACAACGATATTTATGTGTTAGGAAATATGCGTATATTAAGATAGGCGTAGCAACGAGTTTTCATCGAAATTAAATTGCAATTTCTCTGTGATATTCAACGGAACATATCTAATAGTTGCCTGTATTGATATGCCTTGATCTGCTTCAGAGACTAATATATCTTCTGTTGCTATACGTGGATCTGCATTGAGATTGGCCGTTACATCTTCCACAATGGCTTCTTTTAGAGCCTCTGTGAATGGTTCAAATATGGCGTCATATATTATTGTGCCAAATTCTGGGTTCTCAACACGTTCGCCTTTACGAATTGAAAGTCTGTTTATTAGGTCCTGTTTGGCAACTTCGAAGTCATACAATTTGAAGTTCTTCTTGTCCGCACGACTGCTGAATCCTTTAAAGGAAACTTGATTGTCTGCCTGAGCACCTGAGCCGCCTGAGCCGCCTGAGCCGCCTCCTGAATCACCG